>OBLI01000087.1_pt1 | contig 91838 bp, 93 predicted proteins | sample 1519701 | NCBI WGS metagenome assembly OBLI01 (sample SAMEA3663005, study PRJEB22513) | pig gut metagenome | biome: pig gut; feature: pig-associated habitat; material: faeces | place: France | collected 2012
ACCCGATGATATTCCTTCTCCAACATATCACGCTGCTAGTGGTTCTAAGACTGCTGCTACTGCTCAGGCTACAGGTATCGGTCTTCAGTTGAATTTCACTGATACTGCTATTTGGGATGCTATTAAGGCAGATGTTGAGGATAAGAAATCTATCAATCGTGTATTCGATGTTAAGCTTGATGAGGCTGAAGAAGCTAAGTATAATAATGGTATGGAAGATGTTGCCATTACTATTTATCCTCTTTCATTTGTAGAGGATAAGGCTCCTATGACTCGTAATAGCAAGGATACTACAGAAGAGGCTTAATCTGATTGTCCATATAACGTTGCTAGGGGAGATGCTTTTAACGTATCTCCCCTTTATTTATATCAATTAATTTATAAAACTTAATTAAGTTATGACAGACGTAAAATCTAAAGTTAATGGAGCTACTGCAGAGGCTCCTGTTAAGAGAGTTAGGAGAGGTGTTAGTAATGAAACTCAAGCAACTAGTAAGTTGCGTTTTCATGAAAAAGACGCTGCTCCTAACCGTTTATTTATGGCACATCTACATTCTGTTAGTGTAGCATGGTCTGAAGGTGGTGAAGGTAAGCAATTTGAGGGAGAGAAAATTCCTCGTCTTGTATTTGAATTTGCCTCTAACACTAAAGATGCTACTCAAAGACGTTATGTAGATAAGACTCTATTCCCTGTTGAAAGTAGTGTAGAAACTATTCCTGGCGGAGATAAGGATTGGCAAGTAAATGCTGTTCTTACTTGGATTAAGCACATTCTTGACATTTATTATCTTAATGGACGTCCTCTTACAGAAGAAGAAGAAGATGCTCTTTCTCTTCCTTTTGTAGATTTCGATGAAGATGGTAATTATGTTTCAGTAGATGTAAAGGAAGTTCTTTCTGGATATGCTCAGCTATTTAATAATGTTGCAGCTATTATGAACGGAACATTCAACCTTGCAGATGGTGAAACTCCAAAGCCTTGTTTTAGAGATGCTAATGGAAACTTTATTCGTTGTTGGATTAAGCTTCTTCGTCATATTAAGGCTAAGGGAGAATGGAAGAATGTAAGTAATGGTGATTTGAGTTTTACTCAATTTGTAGGAACTGGTGCTATTGAACTTGCTCCTCAAGCTAATTCTCAGCCTAAGATTCTTAGTGTTGATGAGTCTAAAGAATCTATTACTCCAAAGGAAATAAAGAAAGCTCCTTCTATTCCCGGAATGGCTGATATGACTGGAGGAGTTATGGCTGGTACTGGTATTCCAGCTACTAATTCTTCTGCTTATCAAGAAGCTGCCGATGAAATGCCATTTTAAAAAGTAATAGAGAATGTGTCATCTACTAATAGTTTAAATGTTTATATAGGGCTGGCTTTACTTATGTAAGGCTAGCCCTTCTTTATTTTGATATTATGAAACGTAATCCTAACACAACAAATCTTACAAAAGATTATATAGAATCTAAAATAAGTCAAGAATCTATAGTATCTAAGTATTTAAATATTCCTATAGAAGTTGTGCAAGATTGTATACAGAAAAATCATCTTATAACTTCTGTATTCAGAGATGATGATACTAATGGTAGTATGGGAATACAATATAATGCTAAAGGAAGACTTAAAGTTCGTGACTTTGGAGGTTATGGTTTTTTCGAGGATGTGTATGGTGTTGTGGCTTATGTTTTAAGTTTGGCTTACGAAAGAACAATTGAAACTAATAATAAACAAGATTTCTATTTTGTTTTAAAACATATTGCATATACTTTTAGTGATATAATAGACGGAAAAGAAGTTGACCCTAATTTAGAACCATTAATAGCAAATGCTTTAAATAAGGGTAAAACTAAAAAACAAATAATAGATTTAGTAACTCGAAGTTGGAATAAACAAGATAAAGATATTTGGACTAATTGGGGTGTAGATTTAAAGTATTTAAATACTCATTTTGTATATCCTATAGACCAATATTATATAAATAGGACTGTTAATTCAGATCCTAAATATTATTATAAAGCTAAAGATCCATGTTATGCATATATTCTTGGAACAAATAGACAAGGTGTTAGATTGATAAAACTTTATTTTCCCCTTAGAAATCGCTCTACTCAATTAAAATTTATAACTAATTGTAATGTTCTTGAAGGACTTCCTAATCTTGAACTTGATAATTATGATTATATTTTAATTACTAAAAGTAGTAAAGATAGATTGAGTATAGGTAATCACATCTGTAACAATCCTCTCTACGGGGGAGGTAAGAGGCTTAATATAGGAGTCATTAATCTTCCTTCAGAAAATTATGAACTTAAACAAATTGAATATGATTGGCTAGTTAAAAAACTTGCTGATGATGGTATGATATTAAGTTTACTTGATTTTGACCAAACTGGTCGAAAAGGTGCTAAATATCTAGAGGAAACTTACGGTATTCCTTATCTTTTTATAACTCGTGGTGAATTTGGTCTACCAAATTTTGAATGTAAAGATTTTGCAGACCTTCATGATAAATTTAATAAAAACGAAATTAATAGATTTATTGAAGATACTAAGAAATATGTCGAAATTAGATTCAAAAATTCAGAAGAAAATCCAGATGCCTTCGGACAGAACATATTATGTACTGACTTCCCATTCTTCTAGTAATAAATGTAAAGAATCTGTTATAATGATTCCTATTTCAGAAGATGAAGAACATAAATTAGATAAAGGAGCTCTTCATGCTATTAGAGATAATCAAGAATTTTTTATTCTTTCTAAAAACATTATTTGTTATGGAGAAATAGATTTTTCTAATAGTTCAGAAGATATGGATACTATAGCTAATATGAATTGGTTAGACCATTTAAATTTACAAGGAGTAACAGTTCCTTCTGATTATAATTATGAAGAACATTGTTGTTATCCTCCAGGTAGATATATAAGATATTATGATACAACTAATCCTGCTATAGTAGTTAGATATGCTCACGGATGTCTTGGAAAACCAAAAAGATGTTGTATCTTTAAAAAATATAGTTAATGAAGCTAAAAGATTTTGATGATTATAATATTGAATTAGATAAATTTGATATTAAAATGTTAAATAATGAAGTAGTAGAGAAAGGTATAGAAAATTATCTTTCTCTACTACTTGTTTATTTAGATTGTTCTCGTATTATTAATAATATGAGAATGATGCAAACTATAGGTTATCCTTATAAAAGATATATATCTATATATCTATATATTTTAAATAATATATTAGATAAAGATAAATATTCTGAATATGAGGATAAACTTATTTCTCTTCATTTAAAAAACTTAGATTTTGAAAAAGAAAATCCTCCTATTATTTATGATAAGAAAGGATTTAATGAATTTAAATCTAAGACTAATAAGCACCCCCGTAAAAGAAAGGATAAAGAACAGACTATACCAGGCTTTGGTAAAGATACTTCTAGTTCTTTAAAAGCTAAACTTGCTGGATGTGCTAATGTTAAATTTAGTATTAAACTTCCTAATAAATAAATTATGACAACTTTATATAAAAGAAATGCTCAAGGTAAGCCTTTGTCTTGGAGTGCCAGTGAATCTAATGGAGTTATAACTATAACTTATGGTTTAGTTGGTGGAACTCAACATAAAGAAACTATAAGAGTTACTTCTAAAAAAGTAAGTGAACTCAATAGCAGAATAAATGCTAAACGTAAAGAAGGATATAAAGAATTAAGTGAGCTTAAAGATAATAATACTTCTGACTTTATAGCAGATGTAATAGATGATAATCTTTTTGCTCTTAAAAATTATTTAGAGTTATATCTTCCAAAATATTCTACTACCTCTGAAGGTTTTATTCTTCCTATGCTTGCAAAAGTATTAGATAATAATAAACCTTTTGAAAAATATGGTATGTTTATGGGTCAGTATAAAATTAATGGTCTTAGATGTATAATAGGTGCTAAAAGTAATCCTATGGATATGTTTAAAAATACATATCTAACATATCATAGTAGAACTGGAGAAGATTGGACTGCTAAAATGTCTTGGATGGATGATATAATTACTCAAAGTTTAGACAAAGAACTTATTGATGCTATGATAGAAGAAGGTGTTTGTCTTGATGGAGAATTATATATTCCTGGATATTCAGTAAATGATATAAATTCTTTTGTTAAAAATACTAATCTTAAGCAACATTATTTACTTCAATATTGGTGCTATGATTTATGTTATGAAAATATGACAGCTACTCATAGAATGCATCTTAAATCTAAATGGTGTTCTAAAGCGTATTGGGTTAATATTAAAACTAAAGAAGAACATTTAAATAATAAAAATCCTTTTGTACTATTAAATAATTATCTTATATCTAATTATGATGAAGCTATAACAGCTAGAAATAAATATATAGATTTAGGATTTGAAGGTCTTATTATAAGAAATCCTAATTCTGAATATCAATTTGGTAAACGTAATCAGGCTATGTTTAAATTTAAGAAAATAGATGATGGAAAGTTTATTATAGTTGATATTAAATCTGAACATAAACGTAAAGATTTGCCTCTATTTGTTCTTCGTAATGATATTAACGAAGAATTATTTGAATGTAGTATAAATAAACCTCAAGATGTACAACGTAAAATATTAATTAATAAAGAAAAATATGTCGGTAAGTATATGTTTGTTGAGTATCGTGAGCGTTCTGGTTGTGCTCAAGTTCCTTTTCATGCTCGTGGTATTGATATTGAAAGTTAAATATTTAAATAAAAGAGATGAAAATGAAGAGTTTGCTTCTATATGTAAAACTACTTATTTAGAGTTTACAGATATAAAAGAAGAATGTTGTATAATTCCTACTATTATTGTAACAAAAAGTATTGCAGGAATTACTCTAGAATTTAAATGGCTTAATATATATTATTCTAATTTTTGGAGAGTTATAACTAAAGAACAAGAAAATATATACATTAATGCTAGTATTAACAAAAATATATAAAATGAATTTAGCTGCTTATGATAAAATAAATAATTTTAATCCAAATAAAGACCATATTCAAATATCATATAAGAGATTAGTATCTCCTACTATTGAATATCACGATAGATATTGTTTATTAAAAACATATGAACCTAATAATAAAAATTATAATTATTATATAGCTGTATTTGATAATAAACAAGAAGGAATAAAAAATAAATTTCTTAAAAAAGATAGTAATGGTTTTGTTAAAGTATATTTAACTGACATTTGGAATGATCTTCCTGATTATGTTAAAGAAAAAAATTGTAATGTAGATGTTAAACTTGTAGAAAGCCAAAATGATGGTAAAGTATACAAGTTACTTGTATAGTAGTAGTGTAGCCTCTTAGACTAATAATCTAAGAGGCTTTTATATTATTGATAATAAATTTTTACAATAATATGAATGATACAGCATTATAATAGTATGTAAAAATGCGCTATTTACTATCTCTCTTTGTCTGTGTTGAATTATTATACATTAGTCGATTAACGTATAAGTCGCGAATTTAACGCCGTTAAATCGAATAAAAATTTGTAGAAAATTTAACACTTAAAATTTTTATATATTCTAAAATTTTATTATATTTACGTCAAAATTATGAATTACAATAATTTAACTGATGAACAAGCAAAAGAAATATTTGAAGATAATGAAGCTGATTATTATATAGATTTATGTAAATCTGAATATTAGCGTTATGAATATAAAATATATTATTAATAATATAAAAAATATTAATATGAGTAAATTTCAAATATGTGGCTGTTATTATACAGACTCTAAAGGAAAATCACACAATGGTATTCACATTCTTAGTAGAAGAACAAATACTTTTGTTATTCTAAATAAAAAACTAGAAAAAGTAACAGATTATAAAAGTATTGTTACTTGTGAATCTACTATAGGTAATATGTTTATTGATTTAAAATATTAACTTATGAGACATTGTTATATATTTGATTATAATACTGCTGATATTTATCATACAAAATTACCAGATAGTTTAATAACTAATGAAGAAATTGAAAGTTATCTATCTAATAACTTAGGATTTAAATTAAGTACTATACATTATATGGTTACTGAAAGTGAATTAGGTATAATAGAAATTTAATATTAACTTTTAAAATTAAAACTTATGGAAAAAATTGTTGTTATTTTTATTGTTGCTTCTGCACTTATTTCTTGGGTTTCTTATCTTATTTATAATTATAAGATAAATGGTTCTATGATAATTGTTTATAAAAAGAAATATGAAGATATTTCTGGAAGATATAAAATACTTCAAGATTGTGTAAGAGATTTAATTCTTGACATTAATCATAAATTTCCAGGTTCTAACTTAGAATATAAAAGTGATGAAAATAATGAAATTATTAAAGGAGAAATTAAGTATAAGAAATGAATGTAAAATTAGGATTTGCTGATGTTATTCTTAACGAAGGTAAACCTTCTAAAAAGATGTTAGTTATAACTAATGAAAATGGTACTTTATTAGTAGATAATGAATTATTTTCTATTAGTTTTGAACCTAATCAAAATTTAGATATAGATATTAAAAACTATAAAGAAATAAAAGTATGAATATTTTTGAAATTTCTAAAGAACTTGAATCTGTTTTTGATGAACTTGAAGAAAACGGTGGTGAACTTACTGAAGAATTGGAAGAAAAATTATCTATTTCTCAAGATGAATTTCGTTCAAAAGTAGATGCTTATCTTTCTGTAATAAGACATACAGAATCAGACGTAGATTGTTGTGATAAAGAAATTAAACGTTTACAAGCTGTTAAGAAGAGTAAGCAAAATACTATAGAAAGACTTAAAAATATATTAATTTGGGCTGTAGATAAATTTGGAGATGTTAATAAATCTAGAAATAGATATGTAGATTTAGGTACATCCAAAGTTACAGTAAAATCTTCTAATAAAGTAGTAGTAAATGAAGAATATGCAGATGATATTATTTCTAGTACATTTGCAGAACTTCGTGAAGCTAATTACACTAAAGAACTATCTGATAATCCTATTAAAGATTTAATTACTACTCCAGAAAATAAATTAGATGGAATAACTACAACTATTTTAGTCGATATTCCTCTAGAAGATCTTTATAAAGATAAAGGAGATAATTTCATTAAATCTTTGTTTGATTATGATGCTGGTTTTAAAGTTAAAAGTAATATAAATAAATCTTTACTTAAAGATAAGCTTATTGAAGACTCTGAAGCTTATAAAGATTTAGCTCATATGGAAAATACTAAATCACTTCTTATAAAATAACAATTTAAATTTATATTATTATGAGTAGAAAATATGCAGCTTATGGACTTCCTTGGGGAAGTAAAATAGGTAAAGACGTTACTAATTGTATGACATCTTCGGATGTCATACATGAAGCAGGTCTTGATTGGTCTGTTGAAAAATGTGAACTTGTAGCTAGAATGCCATTTAGTATTAATGGAGATAATACTGTGAATGAAACTATGGGAGATTTCTCCTACGGGGGAAATATATATCGAAATTGTCCTAATGGTTATGCTACATATAGAACAGATAAAAATATACCTTTAGGTATAGTTAAATCTAAATATGAAGTAATTCAAAATATAGATGCTTTTAATTTTATAGATAATGCAATTGGAGAAGGAAAAGCTAAATTTCAAAGAGCAGGATGTTTTGGATATGGACATAAAGTATTTATCACTGCAAAACTTCCTATTACTACTACAGTTGGAGGAGACCCAATTGATAACTATTTGGTTTTCAGTACTTCTCATGATGGTAGTGGTAGTATTGATATTCTTTTTACTCCTGTAAGAGTTGCATGTCTTAATATGCTTAATGCTGGTATAGAAGAATCTTCTTCTCATATTAGAATTAAACATACTCGTACCGCTAAAGAAAGACTTGATTTTGGTTCTGAAATGCTTCGTATAGCTATAGAATATGCTAAAACTTCAGAACTATTTTATGAAAGTCTTCTTACTATTAAAATGACAGATGACCAAGTTAGAGATTATATAGCTAGATTACAGCTTACTTCTGCTCAATATAATGAAATTATAAAAACTGGTAATGATTATGCTATAAGAAAATTATTTGATAAGGATTGGCTTACTCTTCAAAAGTTTGAAATAAGTACACAAAAATCAAATACTATCAGTACCATGTTTGATTATTATAAGAATGGAGTTGCTCAAGAATCTATTGTCGGTAATGCTTGGGGAGCTTATAATGCTATAACTGGTTATTACTCTAATATTAAAACTCAAGAAGGTGAAAAGAGAATGAATAATCTTGTATTTGGTGGAGATAGACTTGCTACTAGCAAAGCTTTAAATGTAGTAACAATGTATAAAGAAGCTATATAATTATGTGTGAAAATAATACAAAAGAATATGATCAAGTAAATCATCCTCCTCATTATAATTGGCTTATAGACAAGTGTGGTATTGAGGTTATTGATATAGCTAGACATTTAGATTTTGATTTAGGTAATGCTATAAAATATATTCTAAGAGCAGGTAAAAAACCTATAATAAGTAAAGAGAATATTAATATAAATAAAGCTGCTATTCAAGATTTACAGAAAGCTATATGGTATATTAAAGATAAAATTAAAATGTTAGAAAATGAGATTGATAAAGCCTAGTGTTGAAATAATAAAACAAGAAGAATATGATTTAAATCATATTTTTAAATTTATAGAATTAGCTGGAAGAACTTGTTATAAATCAGAAAATAAAATAACAGAAGATTCTGCTAAAGAATTTGTAGATAGAATGATTAAATCTGGACACGGTGCTATGCTTGAACATGGCACTGTGTATTTAACTATTCCTAATTTAGATATAACAAATGATAAAATTTATAAATATATTTTAAATTCTTATTCAAAAGTATTTATTGATAGTACTAATAATTATATTACTACAAATTATAGAGTATTAGTTGAAAATAATTGGTTAAATGATTTAAAATATATAACAGCATCTCATAAAATTCATGCAAAAAGAACTACTGTTAAATTTATTTGTGATAGAGGTGTTTCTCATGAATTTGTAAGACATAGAGTATTTAGTTTTGCTCAAGAATCTACAAGATATTGTAATTATACAAAAGATAAATTTAATAATGAACTTACTTTTATAATTCCTTGTTGGATAAAAGATTTAAAAGAAGGTAATTATTATGCTTATTGCGAATATCATCATTCTAAAAATGACGCTTCTAAACGATGGTTTGATAGTTGTATGAGTGCAGAATTTGTTTATACTAATTTAATAGAAGAAGGATGGAAACCTCAAGAAGCTAGAACTATTCTTCCTAATTCTCTTAAAACAGAACTTATTATGACTGGGTTTAATGACGATTGGGAAAATTTCTTTAAATTAAGATGTGCTCCTAATGCTCATCCACAAGCTAAAGAATTAGCTGATATGTTAAAAGATAAATTTAATAAATAAAACAATATGGAAAAATTTAGAGTAACTAATAATCAACTTATTGAAGCTTTTGCTGGAGTTATTTATAACATGCATCCCTATCATAAACCTGAAAATTTTGATAAAATTATGGATGCTTTACTTAAACATCTAGATACTAAAGCTGAAACTTATAAAGGTAAAAAACTTACTTTTATAGTATTAGAATATGAGTCTATAAATGATTTCAGAAAGAAACTTAAAGAATTTCTATTTGAAATTAAAGAATTTAGACAACTTAATATTTCTAAGAAATTAAAAGATGCAGGTGTTGAAGATATAAATGATGATAGAAATAAAGGCTATAGATTTTCAAGTAGATATGATGTAGATACTGAAGATGAAAGATATACAGATTTCATAGATTTGGATGCTTGTATACAAAATATTGTATGTAGTGTAAATAGAATTATACAATTTGATGAAGATTGTTTTCTATGTAAATATGCTAAAGAATATGGTAGTATGGAACCAGCAGATCCAAGATGTGATACTTGTATATGTAATCCTAATGTTACATATAAACGTGAAACTCATCCTATGGCTTTAAAACCTAGAAAAGATTGGACAGAAGAAGAAAAAGCTAAATATTCTATTTAATGATACTATCTACGGGGGTGCTAATATGCAATTTAGTTCCCCCGTAGAAGATATTAAGCTGTAACATTATTTAACTCATTATTTGCTTAAAATATAGATATTATTAATATATTTGCAAAATATTAATTAAATAAATAATGTTATGGATATAAATTTAGAAATTCCTAAAGTTAAACAATTAAGAAAAGACATTGATGATGTCATTCAAAGAGTTAAATCTCTTGATGGTTGTAGAGAAGTATCTATTTGTATAACTAAGCTTCAAGAAGCTGTTATGTGGCTAGGTATGGATTTAAAACGTATTGGTGACATTAATCCTTATCCTAATTCTAAAGATCCTTCAACAGGTACTAAAATAGAACCTACTGCTGATAATTTAAAATTTTAATATTATGGATAAAACTGTTATAACATTAGTTTCTGATTATATTAAAGAACATTTAGATAAATCAGATAAAACTCCAGAATTTGAAGTATATATTGTTTGGAAATGTAAAATTCTTCAAAATTGGAAATATCTATTAGCATCTACTCTTCCTGATGGTATGTATTATGAACTTACTTATGATGGAGATAAAAATAGATGGTATTTAGATGCTTATAAGAAGTTTGAAAATAGATGTATAACTGTTGGAAATTTGTTTGATTAATTAAATTATAAAAATTATGTTAGAAATTAAATTTAAAAAACTTGTAGAAACTGCTAAAATTCCAACTAAAGCTCATCCTACTGATGCAGGTGCAGATTTGACAGCTGTTAGTAGAGAATGGAATAAAGACCATGGATGTTGGGTTTATGGTACTGGTATAGCTACTGAAATTCCTGAAGGATATGTTGGTCTTTTGTTTCCTCGTTCTTCTATTAGAAAGTATACTCTTGCTCAATGTAATTGTATAGGTGTAATAGATTCACATTATCGTGGAGAAATTATGCTAAGTTATAAACCTACAAGTGACGTACAAAAGCTTTATGAAATAGGAGATAAAATAGCTCAACTTATAATATTTCCTTATCCTGAAGTATCTTATACAGAAGTTGAAAGTCTTTCTGAAACTGATAGAGGAGAGAATGGTCATGGAAGTTCCGGAAATTAAAACTGTAATAAAAAACAAACTTTTAGTTACTCATATAGAAAAAGGTCATACTTATATAATATTAGATATTATTAAATCTAAACATCCTGATACAGGTGAATGGTATGATGCTGTAATATATAAACAATTAGAAAGTAAAGAAACTTTTGTTAGAAGTATTCAATCTTTTTGTGAAAATTTTCGTATAATAAATAACATTAAAAATAAAAATATTATGAATGATTATATTAAAACACTTATTAATGTAAATAAGGATGCAAATAAGAATATTGCTGCTTTAGAGTCAACAATACAAAATATAAAAATAACAACAGAAAAAGATAAGGTTAATTTTGGTAATCTTTGTATTGCTCTTAAAGGATTCCGTATGGTATCTGAAGCAACAGAATGTTTGCTTATGAATGAAAATGTTCTGAAAACAGAAGATGATGAATTTTATGTTAAGGTTGAAACTGAAGTAAAACCTGATAATAATCAAGAACAACAGCAATGAATAAGATAGTATTAGTAACAACTAAAGGTTGTGAAGGTTGTAATATTATGCATAAAAGCATAAAACAAGCTCTTGATTGTACTAGTAAAAAAATAGAATATGTAGTTAAAGATGTAACAGAACTTACTAAAGAAGAAAAATCTAAATTAAAAACTTATGATTTTCCTACTACATTATTTTATAAAAATGATAGAATTACTAGACGAGAAGTTGGTACTAGACCTTATATTGTAGTTGTTCGTTGGATTGATGTAGATTTTAAATAACGTTTTACTGCTGCAATTTCTTTCGTATATGATGTGGGTGTAAGCAATACGGCTTACACCCTTTATTGTGTTAATACTTATGATAATACTAATATAAACCTTATATTTATGTTTTAATTTACGACTTTAATATAATAAAATCTTCTATTTCCTATCTAGATTTATCACTGTTGCATTTTATATATTGAAATGATTAAGATATAAGCATAAAATTTAATGCGCTTATATCGAATTTCAAAATGTATAAAAGTTTTAAGTATGTTATAAAATAAACTCTAAGTTGCTCATTGAGTAGTTTAGAGTTTATTTTTTTGCTATCGTAGAAGAATATTATTCTTTAATCCAAGTTGCTATATCTTTAACAGGTATTATACTAATCATATTATCTCCAAGTTTATAATAATGATTATCGTGTCCTATATTAAGAATTGCATTAATTCCTCTCCAAACAGGAATACGACGTTCAATATAAACTTTAAGTTTATGTTCTCCTGCATATTTACCTGAATGATAATAAGGATCATAATCTTCTCCTTCTATTAATATTTGAGCCATAGTACCCATAGATGATAATATATCATTTGCAATACTTTGAACAGCTACTGGATTACTCCAGAGTTTTTTAGCTTCAGATGCAGCACCAAAAGGATTGAATTGGAAACTTTCAGATGCAAGACGGTCAGCTTCATATAAAGCTAAATTATAAATAATTCCATCTTCATCATCGTCATCACCTAATGCTCTAAGTCCAATAGCTATTGCTACAGCTCCAAGAACTCCTATAACATCTCCTAAATTTCTTCTAATATTTTTACGTTCATAATCTGGAAGAAGTTGCCAATTAGTTTTAATATTAAGACAGAAATCAGATATATTTTTAAATAGATTTTGTATAGCTTCCATACCTTTAAGTTCTTCATCATTCATATCTTGACTATATTTTCTTATAGGAATAGAAAGAAAATCTATTAAAGCATTATAACATCCTTTTTCTATAGTACCTCTTTCTTCATTATAATAACCATGTCTACGATAACGTTTCATAAAACCTGGATAAATATGTTTATGATATTGCATTGCAAGAGCACCCCACCAATATTTTTCAATTTGAGCAGAACCCATTCTATCATATACACCATGAATCTTTTTATTAACAGATATTACTCTACCTTTAAGAGCTCCAAGTATTTTATAAGCATCATTAACTTCAGAATTATCTTTTTTATTATTATTAAGATTTGAAAGAATAGAACCATCTGCAAATGCTAATTTTCCATTATCTCCTAATTTAAATTGAGACATAATATCAGGCATTGTTTCAAATTCTTTAAGAGCTTCTTGTTCAAATTGTTTTCTAAGTTTTATAAATTCTTTCTTTTTAGCATCATCTAATTTTTTCAAAAATTCATTTGTCATATCTCTTCTATACCAAGCATATTCTTTCTTAATATTATCATCACTTAATTGAGATTTTCTAAACTCTAAAAATTCATTTTTAAGTTTTGTATCATTTTCTAATATTTTCATAAGAGCGTCTTCATGAGCATCTCTTATTACTTCTGCACGACCTTTTACTATATATTCAGTTTTACCGTTAAGTTCTGGATTAGTATTTTTATATAATCTATGGCTTAACATAATACTAAACATAGCTCCATTTTGCATAAAATGTTCACCCATAGTTTGTGGACTAAACATAAAGTTTCTAACACGAGTAAGCCATGCAGCAGGATCTAAATCAGCTTCTACAACTCCAGATACATTATCAAAATCTACAACATTCATAAATTTAATAAGAGCTCCAGCTACAGATGAAGATTTATCACTGTACATATTAGAAATATAATCTGTTATATTAGACATCCAAATAGTTTTACCTTTAAGATAATCTTTAGTACCAAAATATTCTTTAGCAAAAGCTTCAGCCATAATTTGAGTTTCTCCTAAAGTAACATTAGCTATACCTCCTCTTACATTCATCATCATAAAGTTTGCACTTGTAAATGATTGTGCAAGATTTGCTAAACGAGTCCATCTAGGATTATCATATTTCCATTGATTAAACAATAGACGACGCATCCAATTAGTATATTGGTCATATTCTCTTTTAGAACTTCTTGTTTGATAAACAGTTTTAGAAGCTGTAGATTTTCTTTTATTTACTTTTAAATCAGAACGTCCTAAGTTTGTATCATATACAAGTTGATTTTTAAGAATTTCTTGACCATAATATAGCATAAGTCTATTATCTTGAACAGCATTATAATGAGCTGCTTCTTTTATAAATCGTTTAAGAACACTTTCCCAATCACGATTTAATTGTTCTTTATGATATTTATCTTCTTCATCTTTTATTTCTTTTTTAGTCTTTTCATATTCTTCTAATTTCTTATTATATTCATCTACATTATCTCCTTCATTAAATATAGGTTTTTCTGGCATAACTCTTCTATTTTTCTTATCTTTTATCATAGAAGTCATAGGCATATTTGGAATATAATCATTAGCATAATTAATATCATCATCCAAATCTTTACCTCTATTTGTATCTTCTATCCAACCTATACCTTTAGCTGTTTCTTTTAGATAAAATCTATAATCATGTTCTGCTTCTTTAGACATAATAGGCATATATCCAGATTCAAAAAATCTTTTAGCAGATTCAACTTTAGCTAAAGAAATAAGAAGTTTACTTATTTCATTTTGAAGTTTTTTCTCATATTCATTCTGTTTTACATCATTTTTATATTTTCCATTATTATCTTTATAATTAATTCCAAGACTTATTCCATCTTTATGATTAGGATTTTTATATTCTTCTTTTGGAACAGAATGAGTTTGTTCAAAACCAGCTTCCCAAGTTCCTTCATTATTATCATTTAATCTACTAACCATCCAAATTTTACTAGGAATCATAGTTCTTCTATAAGGATCATAAACATGATTATCTTTATACCATTTATCAAAAGTTCTACCATCGGCATCAGGAATTTCATTACCTTGGTTGTCTTTATTACCTGATTGTTTCTTTCTACGGGCGTATTCTTCATGATAATATTCACTAGGTTCAGAAATCATATATCCTTTTATAACTTTAAAAGCAGCTGTCTTATCTTCATCTACATAAATAGACTTACCAGTTTTAAGATTTTTCTTATTCCTAGCTTCTTCTGTTGGAACAGGTTTTCCATAAATAAGTTTATTTGGTATTCTTATTTGTTTTCCAGATTCATCTTTAATTAATTCTGTATTAACAGCATACCAAAGGTTCATATCTACATTTGCTAATTCTGCAGCATTTTTAGCTATATCGAAATTATCTTGATTAATTTTATATTCTATTAATTCAGAATGAAGTTTAGAATATTTTCCTTTCCAAGTAAATTCTATATCTTTTCTTATATCTCTAAGTTCTCTATAAAGATTAGCTAATTTATTTAATTCGTCATTAGTCATATCAACGAAATTAATATTTTTTCCGCTATAATACTTAGATAATATATCATTTATATTTTTTACTATATTTTTATATTCTATACTTTTACTATAACCTTCTTTACTTAATAGTTTATAAAATTCTTTTGTATATACTTCTTCGTTATCTCCTGCATTATGTATAAGACTTACAGCTATAGCATCTGTATTTGCTCTATCATTATATTCTTTTTGTTGAGCAGCAGTAAGATTTCTTTGTTGCTCTTGATTTAATTTTGTTCCATCTATTCTTCCTTTTATATCATAAGCATCACTAGCTTTAGCTAACAAAGTTACTAATTTTCTTGTAACAGAATTATTTTTACCACTTCCTAAAACTTTAAATGCCTCATTTACTTTTTGATAAGTATTAGGATCTGGATTAAATATAGCATTTTTTCTAAGCCATTCTATTGCTCTTTGATAACGGTCATTAAATTTAAGTTCATATTTACTAGCTTGAATGATACCATTTTTATCTCTACGTTCAGCTTCTTTAACTATACGTAAATTTTCTTCAAGTTCTTCTTTAAAACCAGAATTTTCTTCTTTATCAAAATATTCATCATATAATTCTTTAATCTTTTTCTTATAATGATTTAATAATTCAGCATTTTCCATTTCTTCTCTTTTTTTACGAACAAATGTATTAGTTGTGACATCAAATGTAGAAGAAGAAGTTAAATCTTTTAATTCCAAGTCTATATCTTTTAATTCTTTTTCAATATTAGCATTTCCAACAGAACTATCTAATCTCTTTTTTACATTTCTTCTTAAATCTTTAAGTTCTTTATATCTAGCAAATAATTTAGGAGCTCTATCTATAAGTTCTTGTTCTAATTCTATTTTTCTAGTATAGAAAGATTTAATAGGTAATCCTAAATCATTAACTTCATCTCCTTTAAGGGCGAGCTCTACATTATCATTAAGCCATTTATCTAATTCAAGTTGTGCTTTATTTAAAGCTTCATAATCTATTTTTCCATCAGAAGTTCTTTCATTTTTAATAGTATCTACAGCTTGTCTTAAAGTTCTATAATCATCTATAAAACTTTGCTTAAATGGTTGTATAAGTCTACCAAATTCGTCTACTATATTATCCCAACTAACATCAAGACCTGCTGCTTTAGCTTCTTTTTTAATAGTTTCTATAGTTTTTTCTAATTCAGCTATTCTTTCATCAGCTTCCATTTCTTTGGCTCTAATATCAGCCATTACTTCTTTAGTTATAATTTGAACTAAAGGATTAGGCATTTCTTGAGTATCATTTATCATAGCTTCTATAACTCCACTACCATAAAAACCATCAAGAAGTGTAATAATATCTCCTTGAACTAAAGGATTAGTACTAATTTTCTTTAAATAATCTTTAGCAAATAATTCAAGACCATTAGAAGTAAGAGCCTCATCTAGTTTTACAACTTTGTCTTTAATGTTATCTAGATATTTTTTAAGTTCAGGATCTGTACTTGTAGTATCAAAAGCAGAATAAGCTTCAAATTGTTTTTTAATTTTTCTAGCATCAAGAAGAAGTTTAAGATAACGTCTACGAGCTTCAGGGTTATTTCTTATATAATCTATAACTTTTGGATCAGTAACAGAATAACTAGTTCCATCTTCTGTTTCAAAATGATTTAATTGATCGTTTATTTTATCTACTACTCTTGTAAGATAATTAGAAATAACAAATAAAGAATCTGCAGTATTAACAGGAATATCTTCTTTTTTATTATAATTTCTTCCTAGTAACATATCAGATGCAGTTTTTGCTATTTTATCTCCAGTTTTAGCATTAGCAAATACAGCTTCTACAGATAAAGCTCCTAAATCTTCTAGAGTATCTGAATTAAGTTCTTCATCTGTAACTATAGCTTCTGCTCTTTTGTGCATTTTAACCATAAATACATCTGTACTAGGCTTTTTAAATCCCATAGCTTTAAGACCATATTCTTTATTATTTAAAAGATCGTTATAAGCTACATCTTTAGATTGTATATGTACATCACTATTTTCTCCTAAATATTTAGCTTGAGTTTTTAAAGCATTTACATGAATTATATCATATTCTATTCCATTTATAGTAGATGTTGTCATATCGCCATATTTAGGAAGTTTTGTAGCAAGTTCATTACTCCATAGATAATATACATTTCCTTTAAGAATTTCACTAGCTACAGAATTTATTTTATTTACAGTATTATCTTTTAATTCATTTACATCAATATTTTTATTTTTATTTATTTTATAACTTATAGGTGACATAAATTCAGCTCTTCTAGAGGTATCTATTGTACCACATATAATTTTTTCAAAATAATTAGCAGAAGGTTCTTTATTATTATCTAAATTTGTAGACCATTCACTATGTTCATTAGCTTGAAGTTTATTAAGAGGATATATATAGCCTATATCATCTTTTATAACAAACTTATAAACTTTAGATTTTTTACCTGTAGTTTTAAAATAACTACAATAATCATAATTGTCTTCATCCATTCTAAGAATGTTATGTTCATTCAATTTACTTATATTGTCATCATTTAATTGAACAATAAGTACGCCCGTAGGAGTAGGTCGTTCATTTTCTATTCTTTGTCCATCCTTTAATTCATAATATGTTTCTTTATTATTTTCATCTACCATTGCAACAGTAGATATATCATTTAGATTTAGTTTAGGAAGTCCTGGAATATCATGACTTTTTACATAATTTTCTATAATATAATCTATATTTATATCAGATTCTATATTTTTTACAGATTCTCTCATATAATTAACAATTCCTGTACCTCCTTCTTCTAAAGATTGTCTAAGAGCAGTATTTCTTATAACTTTATTAACAGCGTGTTGACTCATTGCATATCCTTCTACTATAAAAGAATACTTAATTAAATCAGCAGCAGCATATCTTATAAGAGAATTTTCACTATAGAAAGCATTATTAAACATAGAATAAGCTTCTTCTATACCTACAGAATCTTCTACAAATTCTAGAGTTTGTGCTCCATTTCTATTAGAATTTCTTAAATCTACTTTAAATAATCCAAAAATTCCAGGATTTTTAGCATTTTGTTGAATCCAAAGAACTTTTTGAGCAGGAGACATATTTTTCCAAACTTCTAATTCATCTGCTTTAGCATTATAAATATTTTTTATTTCAAATTTCTTATTCTTATAAGTATAAATATTATTATCATTTACATAATAAGTATAAGCATCTAATAAATTATTTATAACATTTTTTGTATGTAAACTATACAAATCTTCATAAGATTCAGCACTAGATAATAAATCTAAAGCTATACTTCTAACTTCATTAAAATCAGTTCTATCTAATTCTTCTCCATAAGAAGGTTGATTTATAGAATTTACAACATTTTCTACAAATTGATTTAATGTTATAGCATTTTTATTTCCTACTATAGAACTAGGTATATTAGTTCTAGCTTTAAATCCTAGTTCAGAATTTAAACTTTCAGATGAAATTTTAGTTCCTCTAAAAGCTTCTGATACTAATTCTTCTACACTATAATTAGTTGAATCTAAATCAATACTATCTAATATTTCTTTAGGAAGATTATTTTTTAATAATTCTAACTTAGCTTTTAAAGTCTTTTTAGTAGAAAGCAAATCATTTATTTCATCTACAGATTTAATAGTTTTTACTCTAACATCTGAACTAAAATCTGTTCCATGTTCAAATCCATAAATTCTACTTATTTCATCTTCTTTAGTTACAGAAGTATCTACAGTAAATCTATTTGTTTCTTTATCAAATATTACAGGATATTTTATAAATGGAATTTCAGAATAAATTTCTCCAAGAATATATTTTTGAAAATCAGTATATAATTTTTCTGTAATTCTAGAATCAAAGCCTAAAACTCTTTCTATTTCATTTACTTTACTTACAAATTCATCAGTTTGAGTTTCAAATAAAGTTCTATTAATTATAATACTAGGAGCTGTAGCATATTTTAAGAATGTATAAAGAGGAGGATACATAGATTTTATTTCACTATTAGACCTCATAAATTCATCTATAGTTCCATTACCTATTCCAGGATAAACAGCCTCTAATATAGAAATTACATTTTTATTTTCATCTCTAACATTTAGAGGAATTTCTCCTTCATCTATAAGTTCTTTTATATCATCAAAAACTTTATTAGTTTCAAAAATATTTTTCTTAGCTCCAAATTTATCAGGATTCATAACTCTAGCAACATCTCCAATACGCTGACTAAAAGTAGCATATTGAGAATATTTAAGAAGAATAGCTAAGTCAAAAGCTTGTTGTAATCTTTTACCTGTTATTTCATCTGTATTATAAATACCAAATCTATCTAAAAATTGTTTTCTATTAGAAATATCATTTCCATTAATATCTCTAAATTTAAATCCATTTGGTGCATTTATTGACCATTTAATACCAAGATTTTGAGCAGCTATAATTCCAGCTTCATCTACACCTGTTTGACCTCCACTTCTAATTTCTGAAATAGTTACTCCTAAATTTTGAAGAGTTTTTATTATATTTATTATATATTCATTAAGTTCTTTTTGAGTTGCAAATCCTTTTAAAGAATATATACCATTTCCAGCTATATTTAATTTTATGTTATTTAATTTTCCTTTAGCTTTTAATTGTTTATATATTTGATTTGCTTGATATTCATAAGCATTTTCATTATTATAAGCTAATGCATTACTATTAGATTCTCTTGGTAATATAGAAGCTATATATTTATCTTTTGCTGCTTCTTTAGTTAATTGTTCACCTCTAGTATTAAAATCTGTTGCTAAAGATAAAGTTATATCAGACCAATTTGCATTTTCTCTAGTTCTAACAGGATAATCTCCTTTTGATTCAATAATATTATCTTCTACGGGCGAACTAGTGAACATTCCTGTTTCGTCAATTCTATCTTTAAGAAGATAAGTAGGAAGAGCAAAATCTTCAAAAGTTATTTTATTTCCAGATATTTTTTCTATATTAAGATCTACTCCAAATATTTCTTTAAAAGCCTTTTGTAATTCTTCATTATTATTTATTTCTTTTATTAATTTAGTAATAGATATACCTTTTCCTTTTTTATCTTTTACAGCTATTCCAATATTTGAAGCTAATTCTCTTATAGCTTGTTGTAAAGGATTAGTATTAAAATCAGTAAAAATAGATTTATTTTTATTGTAAGCTCTTACTATTCTACTAACAGCAGGTTGAGTCATAAATCCAATAGCAGTATCATAATCAGAACCTACATCAACAAAAGTTTTATATACAGCAAATGTTAAATCGTTAACATTAGGTGCTGCTCCTTCTTTAATAGCATCAAGAATATGAGCTGTAGTTTGAGAAGAATAAGATGTAATAATTTCTCCTACTATATTTTTATTTGTTAAAGTCCAACCAAAAGTTTTATGGCGTACTTGAATATATTTTTTATCTTTTGATAAATTTACATTACTTTTTCCAAATGATTTTTCTAGTTCTTTAATATTATATTTTGTAGCGTCATAAAGCATTGTATAGGCATCTGTAGATATTATAGGACGAACTGTATTACATACTGAACATAAATTATCACGAGTAACACTAAAACCTTTAAGTTTAGCACCACTCATTGCATCATCTTGATAATCAGCTTGGTCAAGGAAATTATAAGGACTTCTTTTTTTCCTACGGCTACGCTCAATAGGATTCATCATTTTTTGAATAGCACCAAGATTATTTTCATCTTCATTACTAATAGCATCAAATTTAGAACGACCTAAATTTTCTTCCATAGAAGATTCATCAGAAAGAATAGTCATCATACATCTTAAAATTTCATTATCTCTAGCTTCTTTAGAATTAAGTAAATCTATATCAGTTTTACTAAATTCTTCATAAGACTTTAAATTATTAATTTTAGCATAATGATTTAAATCAGCCATAAATTCTGATTTTATATCTGATGTACTTATACCATCTTTTATATCTTCTTCTGTTATAGTACTATTATCTTTTATAGCTTCTAATTCTTCTTTAGTTAATTTACTAAATACATAATTTTTATATAATTGTACTTTATCTCCTATATAAGAAGATTTATGAAGTTTTCCATCTTTTCCTATATAACTATGATATTGTATTCCATAAATAGAGTCAATATCAAAATCAGAACCTGTTTGAGGAACCCAACCATCAGGAACAATAATTGTAGAACCTTGAGCATCATTAGTAAATCCTACGACTTTCATAATAGCTACAGATTGTTTACCTTCTGTAGGAATACGATAACCAATAAGTTCATCAGCCTCAGCTTCTTGCAACATTTCCAAAGCTTTAGCATCATCATAAGCTGAAAGACCAAAATTAGCTTTTGGCAGCATTACTTCAATATAAGGAGCGTATACTTCTTTACCATTTTCATCAATTTTAGAATGATAACGAAGAGCATCACTTTTTTGTATATTTTCTTTTTTAAATCCTATTTGTGTGACTTGAGCACCATGAAAACCAGGAAGAGTTTGTCTTGTAATTCTACTATTAAACAAAGCTTGTGCTACAGATTCAACTCTATTAGATACATTTCCAAAGAAATTAGGCATTAACGGTTGCTTAATACCATTAAATACATCATCTTCAAGAGTAAAATAATCTGATAAATTGCTATCCATTCCAAGACGTTCAGCTTCTTCTTTAAACAAATCATAAAGTTTATTATAATCTAAACCTTTTATTTGTCCATTATCATCTAATATAGGATAACCGTTTTCATCTGTTTCTACATTTAATTCATTCATCATATCATTAAAAGATGATTGAATATTTGCAGAATACAAATTCATAAATCTTTCTTTAACAGAATAAAGTTTATGTCCAACTGGTATATTATCAACAATTTTTTTCATAATCTGAATACCAGCTTTGTTTTCAGCATTAACATGCTGTGGAGTTTCTTGCTGAGTATAAAGATAATTATAATTGAAATATTCAGCGGCACCATTAACTTTAGCTTTAAAATCTTTTATATTTTTATCTGTAAGATTTCCATCATTATCCCATAAAGTTAATACATTATGCTTACCTGCTTTAGAAGTTTCTTCAGTATTTAATTGGTCAATATCATTTTCTTTCATTAAATTATAAACTTGTTCAAGTTGTGTGCCTTTAACAAATTGAGGAACAAGAACAAATTCAGCATTTTTAATTTGACGAGGAACAATAATACCTGTTTGATAATCGTAATATTGGTCATAATAAAAGTTCTTTTGTACTTGTACAAAAGCATCCATTTCATTTTCAGTAAGATTTTCACCTTTTTGAATCTTTTCTATAAGAGGAAGATGTTTCATAAGTTGACCTCTAGCTGCAATACGTCTAATCCATTCATCAAAAGTAATATAAGATTGAGCATCATTAACTGTAGCATCAGAAAAGCCTTCCATCATTTTTCTTGCTCTTTCTAAATCTTTAGCATTAGGTCTTTTTCTTCCATTTTGCTTAGCAAAATTAGCAGAAAGAGCTTTAACTAAAACTCCATCTTCTCCAGAACCATCTTGTTTTTTATAAGAACATTCTCTTGGAGTTCTAACTGTATTAACTATAGTAACAGCTCTAAAACTATCATATTGTTTAATATCACCTATTTTATCTATAATAGTTTTTTCGTTAAGCAATGCTCCTTTCTTTTCAGTTTTATGAGTTATACTAAATGTATTGTTATAATTTACTATACCATAAGGAACTCCACTACCTTGAACTTCTTTTGCTCTTTTTAAGAAATCTTGAGCACTTCCATAAAATTTAGAATTACCCTCAAACAAATCATCAAAATTAATATACATAAGATGAGTGTTAAGAATAAATTCACTAATTTTTCTATTAAATTCTTTATTGTCTTTATCTTCTCCTATTAATGAAGATAAAGAAGATTTAATAAATTGTTTAGAAGATTGAACTCTATTTATAGCTTCTTTTGTATAATCTGCTATAAAGTTACTAATCATATCATCTATAGCATTTCTAAAATTTTCACTTTGAGCTGAAAGATTTATATCAACAACTTTATCCCCATCTTTTATAAATTTAAGAGATTCATTGCCGTTTTCGTCTATAGCTCCCCCGTAAAGGAAATCTACAAATTTATTTATAAACTCTTGACCATAATTTACTTCAGTTCCATTTTCTTTAACTATAACAAATCTATTAGATTTGAAAACATTACCAGTAAGTTCTTCGTTTTCTTTTCCAAAATTTTTAACTACTTCTCCATTATAATGATATTTTTTATATAATCTGCTAGTAGGTTTATTTTCAAAACCTTCTTTAAATTGTAGAAGATGTTTTCCATCTTTTTCAATTCTAGTAACACAGCCATCTTTATCTGTAACAAATATAGTATTGATAGCTGTTCCCATATCTATCAACTCCTGTAAGAAAGCATTTTTTAATTGTACAAATATAGGATGATTTTTATTAATTTTATTATCAGGAGTTCTTAAAGCATTATTTCCAGATTGAGTAATTGCATATCTAGGAGCTGTAATTACATATTGAGTACTTGAATCAGAAGGAGTACGCATAAAATAATTAGCCATCGGAGTTCCTTTTATATTACCCTCTGTATTAAAAAAGTTTATAACAGCTGTAGTAATATAATCTGCTTTACTCATTTTAGAATATAGAGTATTTTTTCCATTATCAAAACTTGTAGCTCCGTTAAATTTAGAAACTCTAAGCAAATCTGTAGCATATTCTGTAGGAACATATTCTCCATTTTCTTTTCTAAATAAACCTCTATTTATTACTTTACCATTTTCTATTTTTTCTACAAGAATATTACTAAGATTATATTGATTAGATTTAAATTTAAATTCTTTATAATGCTCTAAAGGACAATCTTTAGCATAAGTTACATTTCCTTCTGCATCTTTAAATTTTTTATTTAAAGAAGATCGAAGTGTATTAATAAATCCTGTTAAGAAGTTATTATTAAGAACATCACTACTTAATTTTCCTTCAGTATTTCTAGAATTTAAATCAACTCTAACCGCACTATAAGGAGCTAAAAGTTCAGCAAGAGCTTGAGCTTGTTGATTATTTGCCTTATCTACATAATCTACATTATATAAAGCATATCTTTTAGCTTTATCTTTTTCTGTAGCTATATCATATTGCAAACTATTATAATTTATAGAAGTATTTTTAGAAGCAGTTATAGTTCTATGTAATATATTTTTTAAATTAGATAAATTAGCAACAACATCTATTTCTCCTTTATTATTTTGAGCATTATATAGATAATTAGCTATTGCAAATCTATCTATTGTAGGGTAATAATTTTGTAACATAGAAGTTAAATCTCCAATAATTTGAAGAACGTCTTCATCGTTACGATTTGTATCTAATCTACTTAATAAATCTTTTATTTTATTATTTTCTTCTTCTGTATTATTTTTATCTATTGTAATTTTTTTATTTAAATTATCAAATTCATCTGCTATTTCATAATTATTAACAGAAATTGCTGTAGATTTTATAGTATTTCTAAATTCAAAAGCTAAAGCAGTAGTAGAATTGCTTCTTTTATTTGCTAAATTAGGTTTTCCATTACCATCTTCTACAACTGTTTCTAGTTTACGCATTATAATCTTAGCAAAGTTATTATATACTTTATATCTAAAATCTGCATTATTTTCCAAATCTTCTGCAAATTTCATAAAAGCTTCAAATCCTGCACATTGTCTAGCAATTCTTTTTATACTATCTATCATAGTAACATCATCTACAAAATCGCCTTGATGAAGGAGAACGCTTATACATTCTCTATCATTCATAGTATTTACAATTCCGTATTTATTTTCTTTATCTAATTGCCAAACTTTATTTCCTTTTGCATCAGTTGTAGATTCTGAACTTTTAAGTTTGTTAAGAGTATTAAAATAAGTTTTAATGTCTTCATCTATTCCTATAGTAAAATCTTTATGTTCTCCACTATGTTCAAAAGCTGCTATAGAATTATCAGTATCACTATCTACAGGATTATCTCCATTTTCTGAATCTGAAATAGTACTATCTTCATTTACATTTAATGCTTGTTCTAAAGTATATTCACCAAAATCATCATCTTTATTAAATTTAATATTTTTTAATTTTCCATTAGCAAATACACTATTAAAAAATTCATTAGAATATGATATACCTGTTTTTTCATTTATTTCATCGTTAAATGCTTCTCTACACCAAGATATAATATTATCATTTTCTTCAGAAGTATTTTTAAGATTTTCTATAATATAATCTATATTTCCAGAATATAATCCTGTTTTTCTATCATATCCAAGATTTTCTTGAATTATAGGTATAGGTATATGTTTTTCTTTATATATTCTAGCAATAGCAACTTTCATTAATTCTATTTTTATAGAATTTTTTAGAAAGGTTTTAATACTACCATTAATTCTTTTATTATTCTGTCTTTGTACTTTATCCATAATTTTAGCACCAAAAACAGCAGAATGTAGAATGGCTTCATTTCGCCATTCTACATTATAATAATCATGAAGTTTAACTTTTTCGTTAATATCTTCAGTAACTTGTTTGATGTTTGCCTGAGCATCAACATCCCAATTTTTTCTATTAGTGTTTACTTTACGTGTTGTCTTTGCAACACTACAATTCATACTTTCCATAATTTATTTACATTTAATTGATATATTACCATTATTTATTTCTCTAGCTATTTCAGCTCTATCTTCAGGAGAATATGATTGAATATAATCTCCTATAGATGCAACTGTTTCGTATTCTTCAATAGTATCACTATTATATATATTATCGTTGTCAGTATTAAAAGTACCTATATTATTAGTAGCCGATTTTATTTGATTTGGACTAAATATTACAATAGTATGAACAGTAGTTACTCCTAAAAAAGATATACCTTCATCATTTACTAATTCAAATCCATCAAATCCAGATTCTTTCAAATAATTAGTAATAAGTTTTTTTACATCTTCTTCAATTTCATAACTATTATCGCTTATTATAGAAAATGGATCGTCATTATTAAGATATTTTATATATTCAGTTTTTTCTTTATAGGAATTAATATGTTTACTAAAATAGTCATAAGCTTCTTTTCTTGTATTAAATTTTAATATATTATTGGCTTTTACAAATATAGGCATTTGAATATTTTTATTATCAAATATACTATTAGAATTTTCTTTAGTAAATATTCCTATAGGAGTTTCAATATCTCCATGCCCGTTATTGCTTATATTAACATCAAATTTGATAATATTTTTATTTGTTTCATGATACCTTACTAAAGGTTCACCATTTTCATCTACTACTTTTGAAGCATTAGCAGAGTCATTCTCCCAATCACCAAACCAATCTTTAAATTCTTTAGTTCTAACTTGCAACCATTGTCTTTCATTAAGTTTTGTAGGATTACCGTTAGGAGCTTTCATAAAAGTTCCATCTGCTATAGCTTTATCTTTTATTTCTTGTAATTCTGAAGGCAATTCTTCATTGTATTCTTCTATAGTAGTAGAACTATATTCATCAAAATTAAAATCATCATTTAAATCTTGATATATATTTGAATTTTCATATTCATCTTTTTCAGGTTCTATTTCTTGTTCTTGTTTTACAGTATCTTGTTCATTTTTATTATCTAATTTTTCATTTTTATTATCTATTTCTTCTGTAATTTCAGCAGTACTATCAATAGCATTTCTAATAGCTTCAAATTCTTGAGCATAAAGAGAATTATTTTTAATATTAATTCCCATTAATTTAGCAAGAACTCTCATAATCTTATTTAATAAACTATCTCTCTTTAATTTTTTCATATTAATTTTAGAAAGACCTGTAATATTATTAAGATAATTAGCAAGCTCTACTGATGTAAGACTATCTACTAAGAACTCTTCTAATGCTACATCTTTATTTTGTTTGCTAAGATACTTATATTTTTTGAAATTATCGTAATATTCATCTAAAGATTTGTTTAATTTAGCCTTTTTTAAATATTTCTCTAATATAGGTTTACTAAATTCAGCATCATCTAAATATTTACAAAATTCATCATATATAGATTCTATATCTTTAATAAAATGTTCATTTCCATCAGAATGTAATTTATCATGAAGCTTTTCATGAATAAGTTTTCTAATAGCTTGTTTTCTATATTCAACATTATTATTAGAAAGAATAGACATAAATCTAGGACCTATTGTGGTAACTTTATTACTTTTATTAAAAGAAGCATTTATAGTTTCTCTTCCTTCCCCAGTATTAAAGTTTTTATCATATACTAAAGTAGTTGGTAGTAAATCATTCTTTATTAATAAATCTACAGTATTTTTATCAAAAATCAAATTAGCAATAGCCTCAGCTTTATTAGACATACCACTTTGCATAATAGCAATAGCGTTATTTTGTATATCTTCTGAAGTTTGAGGTTTAATTTGCTCTCTTGTGTTACTATCTTCTACGGGCGAACTTGTTACAATTTTATATCTAATATTTGGATTAGAAGAAGTTCTTGTAAAATTATTACCACTTTCGTTAGGTTTTGTATTAACTCTAACTAAATCGTTATTTATTATAAAATCATTATAAGAATCAAATGTAAAAATTTTATTTCCTATTTTAACAACAAATTTACCTTCATTATCTCTATAAGCTAATCCTTCTATTTGATTTCTTTTATTATTATCACTAGCTATATAATTAGAAGATATATTAAATTGTAAAGTATCTCCTAAAAATTTTCTTATTTCATTTTTAATATCATTTATAGTATTATTATTTATTTTTATAGTTTTTCCATCTATTTGAATAGTATGATCTTTACCTGGATTACAAAATATTCTTAAATCTCTACGAACACCTCTTTTTCCATTAGTTCCTAAATGAGTTCCTCTATTATCTCCTACATTTATTTTTTCACAATTATCCATGTGGAATAACGGAGTAGTAGAATTTTTATAATTAAGAGCTTCAAATAAAAAATCTTGAAGATTTTTAAATAATTGAAGATCATTAGGATTATTAGCTATATCATTTAAATAATTATAAATTTCTTCAACAAAAGCAGAAACTATATTAGAAGCATCAGAACCTCTTTTTAATTCTTTAGCTAATATAGGATAAGCTTGAGCATAAGCTGTTTTTCCATTAGCAACTGGAAAAACTACAAAACTATTAGAATATCCTACACCTGGCAATGAATTACTAGCAGGTATTATAACTTTATTATTTTCTTTTTTAACTACAGTATCTATAGTTCCAACTTCTTGTCTAGAACCTACTGCTATAGAAACACGTCCTTTATAATTACGTCCTATAGCTTCACTAGCTAAAGGAAGTTTATTAACTTCTTCTTGTATTATACGTCCATTTTCATCTGTAAGTCTATCAACAGCTCTAATAAGAAATCCATCAGTTATAGCATCTATTTTTATTTTAGGAACAGTACTAGATTTAGATATATTATAAGCGGCTATATATTCTTGCGCTAAAGAATTAAACCAAATATCTACAGCTTTATCAGGATTTCCATATTTTATAGAAAAACTAGCCATAGTTCTTATAACTTTTAGCATTTCACTATTTACATTATCATATTCTTTTCCTGTTTCTTTATCTGTAGTATTTATAGTATATTTTTCTTTTATTTCTTTCCAAAGTTCATTATTTGAAAGATCTATAGATTTATCAAAAGCTACATTATAAATTTCTTGTAATTCTTTATTATCTGTATTTGTATTTAATATAGCTTTAAATATTTTAGAAATACCAGAATAATAACTATCTTTACCTAAAGGTTCTATTTTAAATAAGAAATATTTATAAGGAGATTGATATGTATTGTTTATAACTTTAGGTATTCCTATATATCCTAAATCTTTTCCATTAAAACTAAAATATATTCTATCTTTTGTTTTATTTACTTCTAATTCATCACCTTCTTTTATTTCATCAAATACAGATTTATCTTTAATTTCTATAGTATTTATTCTATGATTCTCTTCTTTAATAGCTTTATCTATTCTTTCTTGAAGAGGAGTTTTAACTTTATCTAGAAAATCATAAGAAGAAATTTCATCTTTAGATTCTTCTATAGAATAAATATCTTTAGCTTCATCAGAAGTAAGATAATCTGCCATAATATTATACATAATGGATGCATTTTCATTATTTTGAAATTCTCCATTACAAAATCTAAGAAGATTTTCCAGACTTATATAATATTTACCATTTATCTTCTTTTGTTTTATATCTTTAAGATATGCTTTAACAAGTTTTTCTACTTCTTTTTTAAAAGATGTTTTAAATCTATATCCAAGATTAGTACCTGGAATATCTTCAGTAGTATCACTATTAAGAATTGCTGTAATTATTCCATCTACTGCTTCTGGATATTTTGTTTTTAATTTTTCTATTTGTCTATTCCAATGTTCTTTAGTAAGTTTATTAAATTCATCATCATTTCCTATTTCTTCTTTAACATCCGAAAGTTCATTTATAAAATCATTATAACTTAATTGTTCTCCATTTTTTATTCTAATAGCTGTTTCTCTAGCTTTTTTTGCTATTTTAGGAATATAGTTAGCAGGATCTGCTCCAATAACTGGAGTAGTTGGACCTAAATTTGTTTCTTTTATTTCTTTAACTTTAGTTTCATAAGCTGGACTTATAGCTTCTTTAGCTATACCTTTATTTAAAGCTTCATTGTATATATTATCTAATTCATTAATATCATTAGAATTATTTATTCTAGCAATATATTTTTGAATTTCAATGTCCATTTGTTCCCCCGTAGAAGAACTCTGTGGATTTCCTACTATACCTTTTGATATAACTTCTACATTACCACTATTATTTATTTTAACAACTGGATTTTTAGTAACAACACCTCCATCCATAGGTTGCATATTAATATCAAATAATTGATTATTACTAATATCAGAAGCATTTACATTCGTTCCTTTGCTAGTAAAATCTAATTCAAAGTTATCATTTCCTAAATCATTTATAGGAATATTTTTATCATTATCAACTGTATCATCAATTGCAGCATTAGAAGTAATAATATTACCATTATATGATAATGTTATCCATGTTTGCTTATTTTGTTTTTCGATTTTCTCTAATTCGCCATTCTTTTGCGTTGTGTCTTGTTTTTCTTGCTCTCCCGATTGATTATTAAGTGGCTGTGGTTCTCGCTCTACATTTGGATTTTGAGATGTAGAAGATTTTTGAGTTTCTTCTTCTGTTGCTGCAATAGGCTTTTCAGTATTTTGCTCATCATTATTTCTAACTTGTCTCAAAGTCTTTTTATAATCATTCATTGTTTTAAACAATGTATCATATAATGCTTCATTTTTAACATTAGCTAAATTAAGTATTTTAGAAGATTCTTTTATTTTATTTCTTTCTTCATCTGTTAAACTTTGAGAATCAGCTATAAAATCAATATCATTTGTATAAATTTTATTTACTAAATTAAATACATCTACGTCATCAAGATGATTTTTCTGAACTTCTTTAAGATTTTCAAAGGCTTCTTGTATAACTTGATTACGTGCTATATTTTCTACATTATTTATAAAACTTACATAATGTTGTATTTCTTGTTTAGTTTCTGCAAGATTTTCAACTTCTTCTAATTTACTTAATTCTATTTCTGATAATAGAGTATAATTATCTAAAAGATTAGGATCTAAATTATCAAGATATTCTTTAGAATTTTTTAATTCATTTTTAGCATTTACAGGAAGTATATACTTCATTTCTGTATTTAATTTTTGAAGTTGTCCTATAACAGCATCTGTACTTACTTCTCTTTCTTCAACTCCAAATTCTTTAAATATAGAACTTAAATTATTTTGTAGAAATTCATCTATATTAGAAATTAAATCTAAATCATCTACTTTTAATTTATATTGCTTTCTATCAGGTGAATATTCTCTAATAGCAGAATTTGCTATTTGCATAGCATATATAGCATTAGCAAAACTAGCATCAGTAGAAAGATCTAATGCATTTCTTTTAAGAGAATTAATTTGTTTATCTAATTTGTCTATTTCAAATTGTCTACTAACTGTAGGAGATTCTTCTTGTAGTTGTTTTAATTCTTTTCTAAAAGCTGTTAATTCAGCTAATTTATTAGTTGTAGTTCTTAAACGAACAAGATCTCTATAATTTACATTATAATCAAATCTTTCACCTAAAACTTTTTCTATTCTACTAGTATCTTCTTCATAAAGTTCTTTTAATTTGTCATATCGTTCTATATTTAATTTACGTCTAACATTAGCAGAAGTAATCATTTGAATATATTCAGCAGGAAGATAATTTCCTTCTTTATCTCCTATACTATCTGCTATATCAGATACATGATTAAGTTCATCTTCGTAAAGTCTATCTATATGTTTAGCTCTTTCTACTGCACTAGCAGCTTGTTGTTCTGCTTCAAGTTTAAGTTGGTTTTTAGCTTCTTCTGTTAAATTAGCATTTTCTTCTGTAGATTGATAAACATTAGTTATAGCATTTTTTACATTTTCATTTTCAAGATAAGATACAAGCATATTAAGAGTACCATTATTTCTAGCAGTTATAATAATATCATCAAGATATTCATTATATGCTTTTTCTCTCATTACTCTTTCTTCTACGGGGGAACTTATTTCTTCTTCTGTTCCATCTTCTTTTCTAATAAAAGGATTTTTACCACTATTAATTTTTTGTATTCTTTCTCTAAAAGAATTTAATTTAATAGGACGACCTTTAATTTCAGTAAGCATTCTTTCTGTTTCAGAAGTTTGAGATAGAGCCCACCAATGAGGAGTAACTTTAGCTTCTTTAGTTTCTTCATTATCTTTATTATTAGATTTCTTTTCTTCTTGTTTATTTTTAATAGTTTGAGAAATTCTATTTAATGTACTACCCCCAGCTTGAAATACAACTCCTCCTAGAACACCCCAAAAAGCAGAATCCCAAAGACCAGCATCTTTTACATAATCATTAAGTATTCTAGTATGCATAGGACCAAGATTTTTCCAAAAGTCTAATTCTCTAGAATTACCTTCTTCACCAGTAAGAATATATTTACCAAGATGAGTACCTTCTTGTTGTGCTATAAAGTTAACAGCTTCTTCTACACCTTCTGATAGTTCAGATTTAATAATTCTTCCAGGACCTAGAAGTCTATCTGAAATCCAATATCCAACTTTTTCAAGTTTAGAATCTTTAGTTAATTCAGCAGCAGCTTGTTCTTCTGTCATTCCTGCTGTTCTAGTAACTTCTCTTTGAGCTTTTCTTGTAGCAGCATTTTGAGTAAATTTAGGAGCGCGACTTAATAAATTTCTAAGACTATATAGTTGATATACATCAAATATAACATTAGCCCAATCTAATTGAAATGTTCTATCTGCAGAACTTTTAGCTATTTGTTTAGCCACAGCATCTCTATCATTAATATCTACTTCATTATCTTGTAAATATTGAGAATTTCTATTTATAAAATTATTATATTCTTCATCAGACATATTTTTAAGAGAATTAGACATATCAATATAAGTATCATTATATGTTTGTCTAGCTTCTTGATAATTTTCCATAGTTCTCATTATAGCAGCATTTGCAGCGTTTTCTGCAAATAATCCTATTTCATTACTAGAAAATCCTCTTCTACCTAAACTATGAGCTACTGGATTAGCTATAGCTCTAGCAGCTTTATTTGTAAATTTAGATAATTTATTTATTTTATTTATTTTATTAAGACTAGATAAACCTTTAACAATTCCTGTACTAGGAATTAAAAGAGTTAAAGTACTAGCAATAGAAGGAATATTAGAAAACCAATATCCAAGATTAAAACCACCAGTAAATTGGTCTTTTAAAGTATTATTATCAGGGTCAACATAAACAGGTGCAAATTCTTCAAATTCTTTTTGTTTTTCTTCCAAATATTGACTAGCAGGATTAGAATAATCATGATCTGATAAACCAATAGCTTGACCTATAGAATCTATAAAATCACTTGTTCCTTTAAGAGTTCCTAAACCTACTTCAGAAACTATAGTTTGGCCTAAAGCATTAACAGCTTTAGACCAATTAGATTGATATTCAGAAAGAAGTTTATCCCATTGTTTAGTATCTTCATTTTTATTTAAATTAATTCCAGCATTTACGTATTTTTCATAATCATTTACATTAAACATAAATGCATCTGTTTTACTTTTTTCATAAGCAGAAGTTATAAAAGGATGGACTTCTCCTATATTTTCAGTTTTTAAAGTAGGAGATTCTAATTTACCTTTTTTAGTATTTGGATTATAATTTGGATTTGTAACATCATATCCATTATTATCTAAAATAGCATTTATATCCATATTATTTTTATTTATTTACATTTAACAATTTATATATACTATTTTTAAGTTGTTCATAAACGTCTAAAGCTCTATTACGTTTATAATCATAATATATATTTCCTCTAGCTTCATTCTCTTTTTGTTTTTCTTTAGATGTAACCCAAACATCATCAGACGTTATATTTGGACCTTCATATAATTCATTAGCTGCTGCTAATGCTATTTTTCTAATATCTTCTTCATAATCATATCCTTGTCTTACAGTTCCATCTAAATTAAACATTCTATTTCGAATATTTGTAGTAGCATCTTCTACTATTATAGATTCGTGTAATAAATCATGAGCTTCTTCTCTAGTTATATCTCTATAAGTATTAGTATTAGCATCATATAATCTAGCTGTATTATTTCCTATATTACTTAAAATATTTCCATTATTAAGCGTATATTCATATCCATATTGTTGCATACTATTTATTTCAGCAACAGTTTTACCTTGAGTAGAAGAATCAAAAGCTTTTTGAACACTTTTAGTAAAAAGACCTGGAATAAATATAACAGAACCTTTTCTACTATCATTATTATCTGTAATTATAGTTCCATCTTCATCTTTAGGAGCTATTTTTAAATATGTTCCATATTTGCCTCCAGATATTCCAGCATTAAAAGTTACTCTATTATCTCTTATAGCGTTTCTAACATAGTCTTTTAATTTACCTTTTTCTAAATTATTTGTTAAAGGATTAAGAGTTTCATCACCTTCTATTTTATTATTTTTATCTGTATATATATCATATTTAGAAAAACTAAGACCTAATAATAAATTTTCATAAATTTTATTATCTAACTTAATTTCCTCTTCTACTTTATTAGCATCTATAAGACCTCTATTCCTCATATTCATAAGTTGCATTTGTTTCTCATTCATATAAGGTAATATAGTAGTAGACATAATTTGTTCACCTGCTCCTATAGAATGTTCTATAATATTTTTATCATTATTTACTTTTTCAATAATATTTGATATATCTTGTATTCTAGAACCTATATAAATAGTATCATCAGTTATTAAATTTTTATTAGTATCATAACTAGCATAACTTACATCATCTGTTGTTCTACCAGTATCGTTACACCAATTTCTAACAGTACTTAAAAACTTTATACCTTCTATATTAGATTTAGGAATATTTATTATTATTCTTCCTTCTTTTGTAGTTATAGAATTATCCCCTAATATACTTTTTATTTCAGAAGGAGTATATCCAGTATCTTTAGAAAATAATTCATATTGATTTTCATCAGTATCTTTAGCCATCCAATCAGGTCCAAATCCCCATAATCCACGACTTATATGTTTAGTATTAAAAGATACAGTAATTGTAGCAGCTTCTGGACTATCTGTGTAATCACTTCTATAATCATCAGAAGCATAATCCCCAAATATATAAGCTCCTTTTCTTCCTAATAAAGAAATAGCGTCTACATATCTTTTTTTATAATCATTATCATTATCTAAATCATCAATATTTCCATTATTAAATGCTTCTAAAAATGCTATGGATTCTCTTTGTTCATCTGTAGCATGTGCTTGTATAGCATTATATTGTTTACCATATCTACGAAGTTGAGAAATTTCTTGTTCATAAGCTCTTTGGTCTATAACATTATTCATTTTAAATTTAGAAAGATAATCAGCAAGACCAAGATAATCATGTTCTGATCTAAATTTATCTTCTATTTCAGAACTATATCCTTTACTATAATCTATATTATCTTTCCAAGATGAAGGAAGAGTTTTAGGAACTTTTTGTTGTCTAACACGTTCCATATTTTTATAATATAATTTACTTAAATCTGCATTTCTGTTATCAGTAATAATAATATCATCTGATAATAAATCACTCATATGTTTTGTATCATGAGTTGCTCTACTAACTGAATAAGTCTTTAAAAAATTTGGAATTTTATCGGAAGGTTTTCTTATATAAAAAAGTGGGTCTGTCATAATAGTATAATTTAAATTATTAATTATTTATTTTTTATATGGATGTATTAATCCATTTCTATTTCCTTTATTAAGTATATATTTTTGTTGACCACTTACTGCATCAATTATAGTTTGTCTTGTATTTTGACCTTGTTCTCCATCAAATTCATCTTCAGCTCCAGAATAACTACTTAAATCTATACCTCCAGGTCCTGGAACAGACCTAGAATAATTATCTGATCCTATATTATTATGAATATAATCATATGCTGCATTTTTTATTTCTGCATTATCTTTACTAAATAAATCTTCGATATACATTTCAGCATTAGATATAGGAGCGCTATTTTTATAAAACATTTTTTTATATCCATCTATTTTATTTTGAATATCTTGTCTTTTTCTTTCATCAGTAGTATTAAGTAAAGATAATTCTAATTTATTTATTTGATGAATACCAGCGTTATATTGGTCTATAAAAGCTTGCCTTATATTAGTATTATTATTAAGTATAGATTTAGCTGTATTTGATATTTTTTCAGCTGTTAATAATTCTCTTTTATATGCTTTATGACCACCAGTTCCAGTACTATTAGTCCATGACTTTGCACTATCTGTTCTTTCATCTGCTGTAGCTTTAACAGCAGCTTGTATAATAGAAGTAGCACTTTGACCTTGTTCAGGTAAAGGAGCTTCCCATCCAGCTGTACCTGTTATATTTCCATTTTCATCTCTTGTAAAATTATTTTTATCTTTATATGTATCTATATAATATTCTTTTATATAATTATCTACATTACTTCTATTAAGAGATTCTAACCATATATTTCTTTGTTTATGTTCTTTTATTCTAGCATTATATTCTGGACTAGACATAAAAGTAGAAGCTAATGTTCTAGCAGAACTTAAAGCAGCACTATAATCTCCTAGATTAATCATAGAATCTATAGTACCCATAATTCTATTTTGGTTATCTGTAATATACTTATTAGTTTCTTCATTATCTGGAAGTAAATCCCTAATTTTAGAAAAAGCTTCTGCTATATTAGCTTTTTGTATATCAGTCTTTTCTTTACGTTCATCTAATTTATCTATAGAATGTTGTAAAAGACTCATATTTTCTTGTTGAGGAGTAAATACAGCTCCTTGAAATGTAGCAGGATTAAATGCTACACTTCCTAATGATATTTTACGATCTTGTATAGCCATAATTTTAATATTTTAAACAGTATCAAAATTTCTACCTGTAGCAATCATATTTATAATTCTCTTAAGATAAGTTTTAGTATCTTGATCTTCGGGTTTAGTACTATTCTTAATTAAATCATATTGTCTAACTAGATTATTATAATAATTTTTAGCATCACCATAAGATCCATTATTAGCATAATAAAGACTTCTAGTATCTCCACTTGCTCCAAGCATAACTTTTTCTAAGTCAGCTTTTCTAGTAGCCATAGCAGATAATGTATTAGCAAAACTTTGTCCTGAGTTAACCATAGCATTATTCCAAGCTGTTGCATTAGCAGTATGAGCATTAGCTATGGCTCCTGCAGCATTAGTAGCTCCTTCAGATAAAGCACCAGCAGCTCCAAGAAGTCTTTGATTTTCAATATCATTATTGTATTGAAGAAGATTAAGATATGCATTACTAAATTGTTTATTAGCTTCAGTATCAAGTTGTGCATTTTGCATAGCTGCTTGAGTAACACGTTCTGCATTACCTTGACGAATTTTTTGCATTTGCTCTTGGTCAGCAGAATAAACTTTATTTTTAATGTCTTGAGCATCTATTTCAGCTAAAGCCATTCTATTTTGAGCAGCTGCACTACTAGCAGAATATTTTCCAGCATTAGATAATCTTCTTTGAAGTTGTCTATTTACAGCAGCTATAGGAGCAGCAGCTTGACTTATTGGAGCTTGTAATGCAGGCATAGCATGAGCTGCAGCATAATCTTCTCTTTTTATAGAACTTAAATCTATAGTCTTTAAGTTTCTATAAGCATCTGCTAAAAGATCGGCAGAAGTATTATAAGCTTCAGCTAATCTATTTGCAGCATATCTGTTAGCATTAGATGTAATCAAAGCACCACCTATATTACCTAAAGATGAAAGACCAGCACCCATTAAATCAGCACCTATATTATTCCAAAAACTACCAGAAGATTTAGTAGTAACAGGTTTAGTAGTATTAGTAGTATTAGAAGTAACTATAGTATTACCTGGTAATGTTATATTTCCAGTACCCCAATTTACACTAGTTCCTGCAGAAGGATTAACTATAGTAACATTAGGTAATGTACTATAATTAGGATTACTAAACCAATGTTCAAATCCATCATAAGCTTTTTTTCTAACTTTACCTCCACATTTAAGACTTCTCTTTTTACCTCCACATTTCATTTTATTTTTATCTTGTGAAGCATAAGCTACTCCAACAGCAGTATCACCTATAGTATCAGTTTCAAGTTTAGGAGCTATTTGATTATACATATTATAAACATTAGGTATAAGTCCACCTGCTAACTTCTTATTATTTTCTACGGGCGAACTTTTTTTCTTTCCATCATCTGTTATACCATTAATTTGTTTTTGTTGTTCTTGGATACTATAAGCAGCTAATGGATGCATACCCATATTAACAGCTTTAGCAGGATTAAATCCTGCTATGCTATGTTTACTTATAAAATATGCTGCATTAGGAGTTTGTAACATATATTCTCCTTGATTGGTATTTTGATTACCTTCTCCTTCTATTACATTACCATCTGCAAATTTAATTCCAACACCTGTTTTGTTTTTACCTCCGGGAGTTTTATGATAATGTTCATGGTCATTACCTCTAATTTCAAATAACTTATAACCTTCAGGAGTGTTTCCTATAGGAATAACATAACCTCCATCTGTTACTCTAAAAGCCATATTGTTCCCCTGTAGAGAATATCTAGGCTTTGTTCTACCACCATTCTTAACTACTAATTTACTAGCTTCAAGTCTATCATTAACATTTTGTTGACCTGTAAGCATTTGAAGTTGCATTTGAATATCTTTTTGAAGTTCTCTACTTTCAGCATTTTGGTCTTTAACAAAATTTTGTGCTTGAAGTTGATATTCTTTAGAACTTTCAGTTTGAGTTTTAATAGCTTGAGCTTGACGTTGAGCAGCTGCTGTTGTTGCTTGTGCTTGTCTATTAGCAGCATCTTTTGTCGCATTTGCTCCTATAGCAGCCGCAGCAGCAGATGCAGCCGCATTAATTCCAGCTGCTGTTAATATAGCAGCTTCTTGAGTACCAAATGGAGCTTTTTTTCTACCACATTTAGCTTTCTTTCTACCACATTTTGCTAATATTCTTTTTTCCATAATTTAATATTTTTCTGAATTAATAAATACTTCTTCAAATTTAACAGGAAAATTTTTAGTTAAATTAAAATTCAATATAAAGAATCTTCCATATACAAGAGAATAATTATCACTATTAGGAATTTCGCCATTTCTTGGTTGGTCTGGATAATTATATATATTATCTATATTATTAGCGTTTCTAAAATAATTAGTATTCCATAAACCTTTATCGTATTTAAAACCTTTATAATCTAATAAAGAATTAGGTCTTAGTGAATCATCTATTGTTTCTTGTATTAAAGTTGAAATACAAGTATCAGACATAATATATAATTCTTTTACTGGATTTTTAGGATATATAGATTGGTTATTTAATCTAATCCAAGAAACAATACTAGCACCTGTTCCATCTTCGTTATTTATAGCATCTTGAGAATAAGTATATACATTATTTTGTTCATATCCTAAATAACTTATATTATTTATAATTTCATGTATGTATTGTTTTGGAAATACTATAACACATATAACAAAAGGACTTTGTTGTTTATATAAATGATCAAATGCTATATTAGCTACTTTACTAGCACTTCCATATAATTCGTAAGTTATAAAAGAAGCATGTAACTTATTTCCTATTGTAAAACTATTATTAAACAAAGTTTGAAATTTTTTATAATAAGAATAAGATATATTTTTTGTACTAAAAGTTTTTTCTAAAGTTATATCATGAAATGATACAAAACTTTTAGATTTATAATTATAACTTATTGTAAAGTTTATAGGAAAGTATGTAGAAGTATCATAAAGTTCAAATAATATTCTATTATTTATACTATCATGTAGAGTTCTACAAGAATTAGCATTTATTTCTTTTAATAATTTATATATACTTCCATCTATTAATTGTACTTGATTATTTCCAGAATAAGCAAAAATATGATTACTTTTATTATCATAAAAGAAGTATGAATCAAAAGTAATACATCCTGCTTCTTTATTTTCTATACCACCATAACCATATTGAGAGTCAAATACTTGACTTATTCCTATATCAAAAGGTTCTGATTCTTGAAGTTTTATATCTTCATTAGTTGACATTATAGTTTGAGTAGCATCAAATTTATAAAGAGAACCTTTAGTATGAGCATAAATAGTATTTCCTATAGCAAATAAACTTACAATAATTCCTCTATCTGTTGGAATATTATAATAATCTGTTGCGTCAAACTTAAATACAGAATTATTAAATGTTTCATCAGATAAAACATTACTTACTCTTATAGTATTATCAAATTGTATTTTATAATCTTTATCATAAGCGTTAAAAGTTTTATTCATAAAATCTTTATACATAGATTTTAATTCATAAATATAACTTAATATAGCAGAATTTATAACTTTAATTACTTGTTTTTCTCCAGTACTAGCAGAACCTACACTAAAAATACTATCAGTTATATCTTCTGTTAAACTTAAATAATTAAGATTAAAATTACTTCTTATATAATATAGTATAGAAGGCTTAACATTTTTAAAATCAGTAAAATCTTTCAATTTTACAAATGATGCACTTCTATCAGCTGTATATATATCTCTTCCAGATACATAACAACTAGATGATAAATCAAAATCAGGTTTTGTTACAGAACAAAACCAAGATCCATAATAAGCATCTATAAGATTTATATAATCTTTTGTTTTAGTTAGAGGTATATATCCACTAGATTTTATTAAATTATTTTCAAATGTATTATCAATACTTCTAGTTATTTTTATATATAATGTTTCCGCACTATGATCACTTTCATCATTACTCCAAGAAACATATCCACAATTACCAAAAGCTAAACTAGGACTAGAAGAACCGCTAGAATAATATTTAGCAGTAGTTGTTATAATAGTTCCATTATTATTTATAATAGTTATATTATCATTTATATTATATAATAAAGTATCTAATTCTAAGAAATTTAATATATGAGCATTATCTAATTTCTTATAACCAAATCCTTCTATTATAATATCTCCTATATTTTTAATACTTATGAAAAATGATTTATAATAGTTATTATAATCTTTATTTAATTTATAAGCTAAAGATAATATAGAACTATTATCAAGTATACCTTTTGTTTCTATATCTTTTAATTTAATACCATTTGTTATAATATTATGATTATCTACAAAATGAACATATGCTCTATATTTAGAAAATGGCATTAATGATGGGATTTGAGAATAATTTTTAGTTACAGCAGTTGTTATTAAAGAAGAATTAAAAGTAAATTCACAATTAGAAATATAGTCATTACTATCCATACTTATATTAAAAGTATATTTAAAGTTTTTATTAGACTCAAATTTATCTTCTTGTACTTCTACTTTAAAATCTGTTTTTCTAAAAACTATTTGTATATTTTCTACTATAGTTCTAACATTTCCTCCGTATTGTGATAAATCTAATATTAAATTACTTTTTCCTTTTTCATCTACTGATATTCCTTTAGTTATATTTTTTATAGTATCAAATGTCCATTGAATTATATTATTTTTAAAATCATAATTTAATTCACTTGTATTAAAATAACTAGGATTTAATAAAGTTAAATCAGAATCTTTATAATACTTATAAGGATTTTCTTGATAATCTACAGCTGCTTTTATACCATTATTATAACTAAAAGTAAATATATCAAAATCCATATTATTTCCAGCATAAGTATTAGAATCCATAATACTGTTATAACCTATTTTATAAGTATTTCCAGCAGATGTTATTACAATATAAGCTTTTGCAAAAAAACTTCTATTTTTTATTTCTTTGGTTATTAACTCTTTTAAACTATTTACAACATTATCATGAAATCCATTATTATAAGCTTGAAAACGATTATAAGTATTTACAATATTTGCATTAAATAAATAATATTCAATAATATAATTAATATTACTACTAGAAGAACCTAGAGCAAAAGTAAAACCTAAATTGTATAATGAATTTTTATATTTAATTAGCGATGTATTAAAAAGTTCATTATCAAGAATAGGAGTATATTTATTTAATCCATTAGTTGTAGTTAAATAATGTATACCAAAATTTTCAAAATTACTACTAGGATAATTAATTTCAAAAGATTTTCCAAATATACAATTATTATGTAGATTATTTTCAACTTTAGTTATAAAAGCTATATCTGGATTTATAGTATTATCCCACTGTAATACAAAACTAGCTACTTCATTACCTTCAGCTATAGATTCAGTTTTCTTAATTAAATTATGTACAGTATAATTAAAATTATCTTTACTTAATATTTTAGATATTGGAGTACCTGTAGTTGTTTTATCAAAATATTTAGCATTCTTATCATTGTTATAAGATAATTCATAACCTGATAAAGTAGCTTTTGGAACATTAGATTCAGAAGAATCGTAGTTATCTATTACTTTTAAATCTATAATATTATCTAAATTAACATTATAATTAAAATTAGTTTCTTTATAATTACTAATATAAAGTTTATTTTTAAAAGCAGTTACATTTCTTACATTATATAATTCATAAGTAACTTTTAATAAATCATCTATATTAGCTTCTTCTACATTTTCATAATCGAAATATATAGTTTTAGTATTTATATCAAAATGTTTCCAAGTACGAGCATCTGTAGCTTCATCATGAGTAATGATAAAACCTAATTGAAATTCTTTATAAGCTTGTTTATTTTCTTTTTGTACAAAAGTTAAATCAAATATAAAAGATTTAGCAGAATCTTTATGAAGATTTATATATTGTAGTCCACCTTGAAAAGTAGTTATTTTTTCAGAACATCCTCCATAAATAGGACGACTACACAAAAACCAATTAGTATATACATCTTTTCTTATTTTATATCTAATAAAAAAGATATATACACCATTTGGTATAGTTTTAACATAAGTATCTTTTAAAATTAAATTAGCTGTAGGACAGATAGGAGCTTGACAATATAAACTTTCATCATCAGTTTTAGAACAATATGATAAATTTATATGTTTAAGTGGAATATTGCCATTTTCTTTATATTCAGCTATAGTTAATATTTTTTCTCCAGTAATATTAGTACTTACATATCCGGATATTTCTCCGTCATTATATTTCCATCCTGTTGCTAATTCATTTACAGTTTTATCAATTTCATCGTATTCTAATATAGTATTTATTGTTTTATAAACATCAACTTCTTCAGTTTTGTTATCAATAACAGTATAATTACAAATATTTCTATTATCGTTTTCTATACGAACTTGAGTTATAGGACTAATAGATAACAAAGATTCTTCTATCTCCATATTATGAGATATTAAAGCATAATGTATATCAGGTCCTTTTACAACTATACTTCTATCTTTAGTTTTTATAGTTGTAAATTTACTTACAATTTCTTCTATTTTATCTAAAAAAGCATTATGAAATGCTTCTATAGCTGCATAATTGGTATTTGACGCACATTCTAATTTAAAACTATAATAATTGTCATAATCTGTACCTAAAGCGGGATTTATAACAGATAATTTATATTCGTCTTCTGTAGGAATTTGAACATTATTATTTATTAATACTTTAGCAGAAAAATAATATACATTATCATTTTCTGCTAATATAGGTGTTGTTGAAATAGCATATCTAAGATTATTTCCTAATGTTGTTATAAATTCTGTTCCAGTTTTTATTTGTTCTTCTTTATCTGTAAATAGATAAATTTTATTATCTAATCCAACAACATGACCAACAATGTTATAATCTTGTAAAGATTGAATATTTTCATATCCATAATCACTTACAAGATTACCATCATTGTCAATCTTCATATTACGAGCGAAAGCTAAACTACCTTCTTCAGCAGTTTGTGGACTTCCATTGAGATATAATTTAGGTTTAACTTTCATAACTTATCCTCTTGGTAAAAATGTACTATTATAAAAGAAATTATTCCAACCTTTAGCACTACCTAGTTTTCCTTTAACAGAAGCCATAGCTTTAGGTCTAAGAGTATTCCATTGTATAAATGGATTAGTAACAGGACTATTAGATTGTAAACTATAAACTGTATGTTTACTTCCTCTACTTAAATATTTATATAAAACATACCAAGAAAGAGCTTCTAAAAGAAGACCATCATCATAAATATATGGACATTCACAATCATAATAATCATCATGATATGTAGCAACTTCTAAACTTTCTACATATATTTTATCTGTATCAAAGTTAAGAATTATATTATTTCCATCTAATACAAAGTTTCTATTTCCAGCAGGTACAACATCTACAACTTGTACTGTTTCCCAACTATTAGGAGCATAAGGATTTGTAACGCCTATTTGCTCCCCCGTAAAAGGAATGTTGCTTCTATTACAACCACAAGATTTAGATTTTTTATAAGCAGGTATTTCACAACCATTACTATCATAAACAGAAAGTTCCTCTGCATTAATAGTGCAGGGGAATTGAGCAATTCTATCAGAAACCTCAAGAGTTCTACGTTTTCTTTCCATAGGAAGAACTTTCATTTGAGAAAGTGCATCTATAGTCCAAGCAGCAACTCTAGGAATCCAATCACTTTCGCTAATGTTAAAGTCATTATCAACTTTTCCTATTAGCCTTTGGAGTGTGAGCTGATTGTTGAGCATCATTTCTAATAAAATTTAAATATAATAAATCATCGACTTTAAGACATAATTTTAATTTCATCTTTAAGTCAGTATTCAATTCACAAATTTTTTCTTTATCATTATTACATAAAGCTATAAGTTCTTCTTCACTTTTACCAGTTGTATGTCTTCTAGCATAAGGAATATAAAATCTATAACTATCTCTACTAAGTCTGCAATTTATAATAGGAATTTCATATACAGCTTCAGCATTTAGATAAACTCTATAATCTACACCTTTATATTCAACTCCTATAGATCTTGCATATTCTGCTTCTTCTTTATTCCAAAGTCTTTTTCCTTCAGCAATAAGTTTTTCTTTATTTTCTTTAGTAGCTTTAAAATCTAATTTTTTATTTCTACCTTTAACTATTTTACATCTATTGATACATACCCATCCTAAAGGTTCTTCAAATACATAGCCTTCACCATTAATAATCATGTGTTTATGAACTTCTGTATAGAAAGCTTCAAGAATACTACGATATTGTTCCATAGTAATATCTAGCATTTTTTCGTATATATCTATTTGATGTTTTAAATCATATACTTCTTTTTGCAATCTAGCTAACTTATAAAGAGTATAAGAAGGACTTGTAGCAACATAATTCTTTTTTCTATTAATAAATAAAGTTTTACAAGCATCATAAAATATTCCAGTAGTATATGAATTTTCTACAAATTCATTATACTCCATAAGATTTATTTTATAAGTACTTTTATATGTTTCAAGTCTTAGTTTTACATCACTATAAAGTGCTTTTTCTTCTACAAGCTTTTTTTCATATAAAGCAACAGCTTCTTCATATTTAGGTCTAACACTAGCACGCATAGTTTTAAAATAAGACCTATAGCTAACAGAAACTTCTTTTATTCCCATAGTAGTTATATATTAAAATTTAATAGTCTTTGGAATTTCATCTGTTTCACGAGGATTATTTAATAAATCACGTTTATAAATAATATCCTTAATTTGACCAATCATATCTTCACTAAGAAGATATTCATTTTCATCAAGCCAAACATCTTCTTCTTTAAGAGTTCCATTAAGTAAAGAAATCTCATTAGGGTATTCAAATACAGATTCTATAATTATAGCATTTTGAGCAAAATCTCTACATTTTGGAGGAAATATATAAATATATTCATTTATATAATCATAACAAGGCATACCACAAAGACCTGGAACATAACTTCTAAATCTAGCAGTTGTTTCTTTAATATAAGGATATTCTCTACTAGTTTCAAAACCTACAGATGAAACTCTATCAAAAGGAAGATTATTAGTAAGTCTTACTGGACGAGGAACTTTTTGAAGAGTTCTTTTAATTTTTGTAATATCTATATCAGCATACTCTTCTGGAAGTTCAATATCTCCATCATTTACTTCAGTAAGACTAACTTTAAATCTTTGAGTTAATATTTTATCTACATAGCTATGATTCTCATAACTACGTCTAATTATTTCATTACGAGTCTGAATTATAAGTAGTCTAAGGTTTTCTCTTAGAGCCTTATTGTTTGGTTGCTTAACAGCATGAGCCATTTCAGAAACAAGTTGTGCAATACTAGCCATTGTATAAATATTAATATTAATATTACTTTTATTATATGTCACAAATATAATAAAATTTTTCAATAACACCAAATCGAAATACCCTCTATTTGCCCTCTGTGTGCGCACACAAATCGCTCAAAAATGCGCTAACTATCTGACAATCAGCCAAAAAAATACGCAAAGTTAAACAATGATAATGTTTTAAGTTATAAGAGATTTATTTAATTAAGTATAATCATCTATAGCATCTTCATAGCTATATACGCAATAGTATATGCTGCATTTTCTCCTTCATCAGGTATATTATAATAATTAAGCATAGCTTGCTTTATATGTTCAGCTTCATGGACAATAGAATTGATATAATCATATTTATCAAAATGAATATTAAATCCTACTATACTAACTCTATATTTAGCATTACTATAAGTAAAAGCTTTAGCTGTTGTTCTCATATTATGGTATATTCTCTTAATACTTTCTACGGGCGTGCCATAATACAATAAATCGTTTTCAACATAATCAAAAAAGTTATAGTCTATATTATAATAAACTATAACTTTCCAATAATTATTTATGTTAATTATACGTTTAATCATTTTAAATCATATCTTCCCATTCAATAGGATTATTCATAAACACACAATCTGCATAAAATCTATTAAATACAAAACCTTCTTTAGCATCTGCATCATCTAGCAAATCTTTTATATATTTAGCAAGATGTTCTTCTGTTGGAACAGATTTACCAAGAAAATCAGCTTTGCACATATTAGCTACATAAACAGCATCATATAGTTTATTATTTTTTAATTTTACATCATATGCTTTAAGCATTTCTTCTACTTCTTCTTTAGTATAAGGCTTAATGTATTCTTTTTTACCGTTAGTAACATAATACATTCTAGATATAGCTTCAGTACAAAGTTTTTTATTAAAATGACATCCATAATTATTTATGTATATCATCATTCCTTCAGGAATTTCATCATAACTGCCAGTAGTTGTACTATACATAATTGTTTATATTAAAATAGGCAGTGAGCTTAATAGCTCCCCCGTAGAAGAGTATAAACATCACTGCCTTGTTAGTTATTTTATTTATTAATTACATACGGCTACGACCTCTGTAACTATATCTTCCACTACCGCGACGAGCATACATTTCTTCATCATCAGGTTCATATTCTGGATAACGTCTATCTCTATAATCGAGATCTTCGTTTTCTACAGCTTCTTCAAGACACTCTTCAAGTTCAGAAATATACTTTTTCATATGCTTAACTTTAGTAAGCAAATTACTATGCTCAGAAGCACTTCTAAATTTAATCATTATCATAATTCAATCTTTTTGTTTAATAGTTCCAGATTTAAGTAAAGCTATTGCTTCTGCAAGTTGAGTAGTAAGACTATCTACCTTATCTTCTAAAGCTTTAACTTTAGCATTATCTGCACTACCAGGGATAAGGTCATTTAGAACTTCATCATACTGAGGAATAAGAGATTCATGATAAGGAGCACTCTCTATTATACTTTTACTAGTTTCTTTCAAACTTTTAACATAATTATAAAGAGAGTCTTTATTATCAGCTATAACAAAAGATTTTTCTCCAAAATCAGCAATAGCATTGTTGCCGGGCACTTGTTGGAACTCTTTTTGCTCACCATTAATATTAGCTATAATATCAAGTCTTAATTCAGGAAATTGTCCAAACATATTAGGAGTAGTTTTAGACATACCTGGTGTAACTTTTTCAATAGAAGCAGTAAACCATTTTATTTTATCTCTTCTATCAAGTCCATACAGAACACTACCTTTACTTAAATTTGAAAACATAATTATTAATTTTAATTATTATACAGTTGTTCGTGACATCAAAGTCAATAATCCTCTAACTCTATCATTAAATACAGTTATAACACTAACATTTAACAATTCTGCTGCTGTAACATTAGTACCATTAGGAAGTGTTAAGTTTCTAGTAGTACCATTCATAGTAATAGTTACAGGAAGAGTTGTAGTAGTAGCTGCAGGAATTACAGTATCGATTATGATAGTAAGATAACCTACAGGCTGTATTCTACGAAAAGGAAGAGCAATATCAACAGTTTCAGTACCTACAGTTGTATTAGTGGAAACAATATATGGAATACCACCAGCATTAGTTGCTACAATATTTGCACAGCAATTCATAATTTATCCTCCAAATTCCATTAATTAAAATATAATATTTCCACCAAACCCATTACCAAAATATCCATAAGGATACTGAGTACAACCGTTATTACATCCACAACCAGTGTTGCATCCACAACCATTAGGAGTGGTATTTACAGCTACAAGATTAGGATATTGAACAGGAACAGTATTAGGCTGTTTGCTAGCAATTTCATTAATCTTGTTCTGAATGGGAGTAATAACACCATAAAGCTGAGCAGTCTGACGGTCATTATCTATCTGACCACGAAGCTGAGTAATAATATCAGACTGAGTATCAATCTTACTCTGCATCTCTCTTTCTTTAATTTCACAGAACCTCTGTTCAAGCATAGCATTCTGATTCTGAATAGCATTAAGAATACTATTGGTATTACTATCTGCTTTATTAGTGAGAATGTTTGTCTGCTGACATACAGAAAGTTGATTAGCTGCTTCATTCTGAGCAAGTTGCAAACGCATATTTGCGTCATGATTAGAAATAGCAGTACTAAGCTGATTAGTTTGCTGACAAATAGCAAGACGATTTTCACAGCAGCACTCACAAATCTGACGAGAAAGATTAGCATTACCAAGCTGAAGAGCATTAATAGTTTCAAGACCACTCATACCAACTTGAGCACCTACAGACTGAATAGCAGACTGAATAGAACACAAGCAACTCTTAACAGAATCTATAGAACTATTAGTCATCTGAGCAAGCTGACTAATAGCATCAGCACGACCATTAATAGCTTGCAAAAGCATATCACGACCAGCATTGTTATTAAGTTGATTAGAAAGGAAACCTGTTTCAGCAGTATTATTACGATTATTTCCCCAACCATTACCATTAGCTCCCCACATCATCCAAAGGAAAAGAATCCAAATCCAGTTATTACCACCAAATCCACCATTGTTTTGAAGAGCAAGAAGAAGATTAGGATCAAGACAAGAAGCAGCGCGTCCTGCTGCTGCATCTGGGAAAATGAGAACACCATTTTCAGCCATAGTTTTTTTCATTTTAAAAGTTAATAATTAATTTAAGTAACTTTTACGACGTCATTAAAAGTTACTGCAAATATAGATAGAAAAGTAATTATAATAAAAACTATGCCGAAAATAAAAATAAACCACTAACTTTCAATAAGTTAGCGGAGTAAAAGATTACCTACATACTAAATCTAATTCATCTTTATACCAATAAAGAGTAGAAGTACCTCTACGTTTACGACCTTTAGGAATAGTACCGAGTCTTACCAAATCATCAAATCTACTTCTACTTAGATTAAGATAAGAACAAGCTTCTTCTTTAGTTAAAGGTTCATGAGCAATAACACTTAATATTTTACAAGCGTCATCTTTATTTAATTCACATTCACCTTTCTCTATTTTGTCAGCTGCATCTCTAAGACGCTTACATACTAACTTAGAAATAAAATCAATCATATATTCTTTATTTTAAAATATAATATTAAAAATAATGATATTATTGTTATTATAGAATATAATATAAATAAATTATAATCATTTAAAGGAATACCTATATAATAATCTATAATATTTATTATATGAATAATTACAAAATAATGTAAAAACATTCTATGATATTCACAAAATTTTAAAAGATAACTAGCTATATAAACAAAGGCTATTAATAATATAAATACTAAATAATTTAATACTTTAGGATACAAATTAAAATAAGATAAAGTAGTATTTAGAAAATATATTATAGCTATAACTATAGGTATTAATTTCAAATATATTCTAAATATAGCTAGTAATTTCTTATTAACATTTCTTTTTTCCTCCATTTTTATAAGCATTTCTTTCAGTTGTTAAACCGGCTTTAGTTACTATAGGTTTAGAACGTCTATCGATAGGTTCAGAAACTTTTATAGTTTTAGATTTTATAGCATCAGAATTATCTTTTCTAGTTCCTATAATAACTTTTTTAGAACCATTATTATTTTTAATAATTGTAACTTTATTTGCCATAACAATAATATTAACAGTAAAACCAATTAGTTTAATCTCTTCTAAGGGCGTGCTTTTGACTTAATACTTTTGAAATTTGCCGCCTTGCTTGCTTCACATCTTAATCAAATATATCAGCTTATTAATTAATCAGTTAAACAAACAAAGCGGCTAAAATCAAATTTTCATATCTGTAAAATTTTTAAGTTTAATCTAAGATATTTATATCTTTATAATCAATCTTAAAATATTTACAAATAGGTTTAATAACCCAAGACCAAAATACAGGAGCTAGAATAGCACTATTAAGAAGAATTTTGTTGTCACAACCTATTAGATTGTAAAGCACCCCCGTAGAGAAGATAACAACTAATAGTACAATTCTTTTACTCCAAGTAGAAACAGTTTTATTACCATTTAAACTATCTATAATTTTAATTATAAAATAGGTTAAAATGTTTACACTTATACAATAAGCGAAATCAAAACTACTTATGATAGTAGTAATAACGTTATTAATAATTTCTTCAATCATAATTTTATTGAGTTATAAGCCAACCTTTTGCAAGTATTTTATCTCTTACATTTTGTGGGAATTTAGTAAAATCATTATAGTTAGGTCCTATTGTTAAAGTTCTTATATTGTCATCTGTTATACCAGAACCTGTAATATCAGGTATGTCTTCTGCTAAATCTATATAATGTTGAGCATTAAGAGATTTTTGTTTACATATAGGCGTATTTTGTACGTTAATAACAGTTGTTCCAAACCATCCACTTCCGTATTTGATATATGTTACAGCAGTAGTTGTAGTAAATACATCATTATTAAACCACGGACTATTAGCAGAATCATTTTTAAATCTATTTAATGTAATAAAACTTAAATCATAACTTGTAAGTTTACAGTTTTTTATCAATGCTTCTATAGATGTATCTCTCTTATAAATATCATCGCTATTCCATCTCCATCCTTTTATATTAACGTATTCCAAATTAGTACATCCAGAATATAAATAAGCTATAACCTCTTGACTATAGATAAGAGAGCTATCTATTTTAGCATAGATAATTTTTTTTAAATTTGAAGCACCCCGTTCTTTATCCTTTTGACCAAAATATCCAGGGTCTCTATTCATAGCATTTTGTCCATAGCATAAAACTAATGTTGGAACTACATATACAACATATTTACCAGTAACTATATAAGAGTTAAAATCAGTTCCAATTAAAGTATAAGTAGAATTTCTATCAACAAGTTCTCCAACAAATATACAGCTATTTTGAGTTCTAGTATAATAATCATTAAGTTCATTCCAAAATTCCCACGGAACTTGAATATTAAGATTACCTATATTGAATTTTTTAATATTAAATGTAGAATAAGGCATTACAATTTGTATAAGATTTTCACAATCTATATCTACAGTTTCTAGGAGTATATTATTACTTAAATCTAAAATACCTGTAACATTAGGATAACCTTTAAATGTAAATTCTCTTAAGTTTATAAGACTACTTACTAAATTAATAACACTACCTTGAAGAACTCCATCATTATTAGGACAATTCATTATTAGTCTTTCTAATTTAGTCCAACTTGCAGGAAAAGCCCATTCTGAATACATATTTGGAGCCATTGTATCAAAATCAATAGATTTCATAGTACTAAATCCTTGCATAAAGAATGGGTCATTTGTACCAAAAGAGGTTTGTCTTATAGTTAAATCAGTTTCAACATCTTTTTCTATTTTCTTTTTTACAAGGGTGGTAGCTAAAGTATTTTTACCTAATCTTACATAAGTAACATTATCGGATATAACTTTCATGTTAATAGTTTTTATTAAAGATATATCTTCATTATTTGCTACAGATAGTTTAGGAGAATGAACATCGTTTTCATAATATCCTGCTGCATACTTAGCATCAAGTAATCTAAATCTCTTATTTAATAACCAAGATCTATGAGCATCACGAGCACCTTGTATAAATTGAGCAAAATCAGATTTAGAACCTCTATCACTTTGATATGTTAAAGGAGTTATATATTTTGTATTTGAATCAAAATTATATGATTGCTCTGACCAATAATCTCTAGATTTAGCAAAACAATTTAATACGTTAGTCATATTAAATAGTTTATTACTACTTACCTCTTTTCTTAAAATTTGAGCTATTTCAGAAAGATTACAACCTTGTAAATTATAAGAAGGATTTTTAGTAAAAGTATCATCTGATAAGAAATATCTAACTAATTTCCAAAGATTACTATCATGACCCATAAAAGCATATTGAGAATCATCTTTAGGATTTTTAGTATTTTCATCACTATTCCAAGGAAGAATAAGCCAACCATCATTAGTAACACCTAATGCTGTATCTCCATCATAAGGTAAGAAATACCAAATATTTTTATCCCAACTAGCAAGCATCATATTTTTACTACGTTGGTCAACAGCAAGGAAATAATCAGTATATAAATACCAAGCACAAAGATTATAAGGATTGAAATATTGAGTAAGTTCTTCTACAAATTTAGTACTTGTATATTCACCAGTACCTTCATTATATGAATTATTCCAATGAACATAACAATCATATACCCAAGTAAACACTCTTTTAACTGCTAATTTATCTTCAGCAGCTCCATCAACCCAATCATTAGAAGGATATCTAAATTCCAATTCAGGAATAGCTTCTCCTTCATCATCTACAGACGATGAACATTTATCCCAATCAAAAGTTTCAGTAGTATTAAACAATGTAGCAGGCTTATTATTTTCTAGAAATTCTACACAAATAGCAGAACCTACAGATGGATTTCCAGAAGCAGCAGTAAAACCATATACATGGTGAGAATCTTTTTTCTCATTATTCATATTATATTGACCTATATATTGTTCTGCTCCTGTACCATCTTTTATAAATACATCAATAGGATGTCCGTTTATACCAACTCTAATGTTATTATATACAGTATCATTATTATGTTGAGGAGGAGTCATAAAATTAGTTCCTAATGTTTTCCAAACATCATTAACCATTTTTGTAAGAACTGTATTATGAAGATTAGAAGAATCTGAATAATCAGCTTTAAGACATAAACATGGAACTCCTTGATCTTCAGAACTCATACTATATCTAGGAGCTGTTTTTAAACCTCCTTCATATGTATAAGATTTTCCTACAGTTTCATCAAATTTAGATGTCCATGGTTTACTAGAAGCATCAGAACCTTTTTTAACATATTTCTGTCCAGTAAAGAATATATCATAATTCTTTCTACTATAATATGTAGAAGAAGTACCTTGAACTTGGAAAAGAGTAGGACCGAGTTTAAAAGAATAATCATTAGTTATATCTCCATTATGATAATAAATTACGCTTTTTGCTAAAAAATTATTTTTCTTTTTAGCACTTGGAGCTAAAAATGATTCTTTTGTTGTAATAACTCTAGTTTCACTAACAGTTCCAACACATTCAGAAGTTAGTTTTCCTAAACCATCTTCATCAAGAGATGCAGTTTCTTCTCCATCTCCAAGAGAAATAATCATTACATTTTTTCCTAATGCTAATAATTTAGAACTATCTATATCGGTTTTAGCTGTATTTAAAATATTATTATTATTAGAAATATTTAAAATTTCATCTCCATCTGTTAGAGTAGTTAACCAATTATTAAATATAGCTGTTGTAGAAAGAGTTGTATTATAAACTCTCATTCCTATAAATTTCCAAATAGCTCCAGTACCATCCATATAAATAGTAGCATTTGGATTAAAAGAATCATAAGATGAAAATTCTACAACTCCACTTCTAACACCATTTACATATAATTCAAGCAAAGTAGTTGTTTTATTAGTATTATCTACTATACTTCCAGTACTATCTGTATAAACTTTACCTTTGTAAGATTTTATCATAAATCCTACATTATAATAAGTTCCAGCACTAAATGGAGTACTTACAACAACACCATTATTTGTTATCATTCCAGCTTCTTCAGCTTTTAGATAAAAACCTCCTTTATTTTCAGAATCAAGACATTTTATTATATAAACATCTTCATTTAATATTATATCAACTTTAAAATTAAATTCTATATAATAACCATTATTAACAGAAAAATTAGCAAAAGGTTTATAAGGAAGAGTTAAATTTGTATTACCTCTAAATATCAAACCTTCTCCATCCCAACCATCTACAATTAATAAAGAAGTTTCTTTATGTGTAAAATTACTTAAAACTCCATTATATGTATTTCCAGAACTATCTTTAAAATTCCAAGTATCTAAAACAGAAGCATTTTCTTTATTATTTCTTCCAGATGCACTTATATCTATATTAGCTCCAGATGCAACAGTTACTCCACTACTATTAGCTATAGTATTTATATTTACTTTTCTACTATTAGTACTAGTAGAAAACAATAAAACATAATTACTTATAGTGACATCTCTAAAAGTATAAGTAAATACAGAAGAAGGAGTTACAGCTAAATTACTTATTACTGTAGTATCTTTAAATACAGATACAGCAGTTTCTTGTAAATATCCATCAGCTACTGTATAAGAAGAAGCCGCGTATAATATATTTGTATTTATATATTGTTGATTTTTTATTAATAGATTATTTATAGGGTCAGTTATAACTTCAGATGAATCTAAATTCATTTGAATACCAATATGACTTCCTGTCAAACCTTTATAAAAATCAAATATAAGACTATTAGAATAAATATATACAGATTGTCCATTTTCATCTACAGTATTAGTATTCATTTTAGCTATAAGTTGAACACAATGTATTCCTGTAGAAAGAATAGATTCTCCACCACTATCTATAGCATTCATAGCAAAATCTACAGAAACTTGTCCAGTAGATATATCACTTATAGTTTTTCTTAAAATACCGTCTATATAAACTAACAAATCAGCATTATTAGAACCTGAATAATCAATAAATACATTTTGTAATCCACCTGTAGCATCATAACCTTTTACTTGTTGTGAAAGGTTAAAACCAGAACCAAATTCTATGGAACAATTTGATATACTTATAGTTATTTGTTTTTCTCCAGTATAATTTTGTCCTTGATACTCTACACTATAACTAGCTTTTACTAATATAATACCTTCTATATCTTTAAGAGAAGAAGAAGGTATTGTTATAGTATTAATACCTGTTGCTGTAGCTATAGTACTATAAAGTTGTTTAATTATAACACCTGTATTACTAGCGCTATATACAGTAATATTTATATTAGGATTTACTCCAAATAATTCTTCTCCATCAAAATAATGTTCAAATTCATAATTAAATTTTACTTGTTCTCCACTAGAATATACTTTTTTAAGTCGTATAAGTCTAAAAACTGCACTGTAACCAGTACTTTCTTGTCCTTCAGAAGCAGCAAATTCTGCTTTACTTGTAGTACCATCTGCTTTAGTAAAAGTTAAAATTACTTTACCATTTGCTACTGTAGTTGCAACATTTATAAATCCTTTTTTTAATTGTTCTTGTATAAACTTTCTAACATCAGAAAGTTTTTCACCATTCCAACTATCGGTTAAATTAATTGCCATAATATTATAATTTTTATTGTTAATAACTATTCATTCCAAGTTTCATTATCATCCCAAGTAAGAGAATCAATCCAAGTTCCATTTAAATATTCTTCTCCACTTGATGTTATAGCCCATATTAGAATATCTCCATAATATAAAGCTTTACAATATAAATCTCCAACTGCTATATTCATTGTTTTATATAATAAAAGGTATTTGCATCATGACTGGCCATAGCTTTATATTCAGCTTCTGTTAATACTACAAATTTAGCATTTATCATAGTTTTAATACCATTATAAATACCAGAAGATTTTACAGGATTAGAACTAGTTTCTGTAAGAATATCATCTATAGTTATATTACTTCCATCTCCTCCACTTCCAGGAGTAAATTCTGCTAAAGCGTTGTCTATTTTTGTATCTACTTCATTTAATATTTCAGTTTTACTAGTACTTATTTTAGTATCTATATTATTAGATATTTCAGTTTTAAGTGTATTCAACTGAGTTTCTAATTCAGAAGTAGTAACAAAACTACTAAGATCTATTTCGTTACCATCTATTATAACATTACCTATTTTTTTCCAACTATCTAAACTAGATGTATTAGTTTCATCTAATAATATATATATCGCAGCTTCATCTATACTAACTATAGGCATTCCATTATAAGCATCATTAGGATCTATAGTTAATAATTCTGTAGCATTTTGTACTACACTTCTTGCATCTAAAGGCTTATTTGTAGCAACAGATAAATTACCTTTTAGAATAGCATCTCCTTTATATAAATATCCCATAATTATTTACTTAAATTAATAGTTATTTTATGTTTAACAGAATTAGAATAGCTATCAGATTTAGAATAAACTTTATATGGAACAGTTTCATCTACAGCTCCTCCTAAATTTGTATTATCTATACTAACATCCCAATCTACATCCATCCATCCAAAACCTAAATCTGCTTGTATAGTAACAGTAGAATTAGTAAATGGAACTTTTATTGAAGGAGAACCAGTTAATTCTACTTCTATAGTTTTACTATCTCCAATAGCTACAAGAGCTTGTTCTGTAGTATTTATAAACCAAGGATAAGTAGCAGTAACTGTTTTAGAAATAGTAGCATTTGTTTTACTAGGAACAGTAATTCTTTTTGTATTTCCTAAATTAGAAACTATATTATAATAACCTTCAGGATAAGAATAAGTTAAAACAAATATAGAATTTCCAGATTTATTATAAACTGTTTCAGAACTTCCTAAAATAGTTTTAGTAAGACTATTTGTAATAGTTTTAGTACTATTACTTTGAATATTATTATTCCAAATCGCTGTAATAGCAGGAATTACTACAGAAGTTCCTACTTTAACTAAAGAAGTAACAGTTCCTAAACTAACTATATGTACATATCTAGGATCATTCCAAATTTCATTAACAAGCATAGCATCTATAATTTCAGAATAACTTTTACCTGCTAAATCAGCAAGAGTACTACCTGCTTTTATACTACCTATTTCAGTAGTTACTTGTGTTGAGCTATCAAGAGTAGGATTGTAATTACTTTCTACAGGGGTGCTTCCATCTCCTCCAGAACTTTCTATAGTTATATCTCCTTCACCTATTATACTTTGACCATTAATAGTTTTAAAAGTAGGTATAGTAGGAATATCAGATTTTTTAGCATAATCTCTCTCTAAATCTACTTTTTTAACATATTCAGATAAATCTATATCAACATTTCCTCCTCCTTGTGTAACGTTATCTAAATCTTCTTTTGTAGCATATGCTCTTAACTTATTATCAATTTCTTCCTTATTATAATAGTTAGATAAATCTATATTAGTTATAATATTATCAATTTCTTCTTTATTATAATAATTTGTCAATTGAGTATCTACATAATCTTTAATAGTTTGAATAGAAGATGCTATTATATAATCTATTTCATCTTTTGTATATATTTCTTTTATAGTAGCTTCTGGTATAGCACCTTGAACTATTAAAGACCAATATTTTCTATCACTAATTGTAGTACCTTTAGGAACAGGTCTTTTGCTTATATAGGTAGCATTTTTTTCTTTATGATATACTAAAGTAAGTTTATCATAATCTATATCTTCCCATATACCATGAACAGTAATAGAAACTTTACCAAGATTTACTTTAACTGCATTCATATATTAAATCACTTTTTACTATTTTGACTACTCCTTTATAATTAACAACTATCATAAATGTATGATTTCCTTCTTTTAATTCAGAAACATATTTAAAACTTGGAACTTCTTCATCATCAAAATAATAAGTTATTGTAATATCAGAATAAGTTAAAGGAATATTGTCATACTTTATAGATATATCAGCACAAGGAACTATAATATCATTAACAACATCATATCTAGGATCTAAAGTTACTACAAGTTTATCTCTTTCTATTTCTTCAGATATATCATTATCTTCATCTCCTAATCCAAAATGTTCTTCAAATCCATTACCAAATTTATGTTCATATAATTCTCCATCTTCGGGATTTATATAAAACATAGGTCTTTCATTACAACTTACAAATGCTTTAAGTTGACCATTTTCATCTACAGGAAATACAAAACTTGTAGAATTATCAACTCCTCTATACATTTGATTTATCTTAGCTTTAATATATTTAATAAGAGTTTCTGCTAGTTTATCTTTTCCAAGTTTTCTAGCAGCAACAGCAGCATTAAACATATTAAAGCAATCTATCACATTACTATTTCTATCTGTACAACTTGCTTTACAATCTTTTAGCATATCTTCTCCATAATCAGCAAGCATAGCTAAAATTCTATGATATACACAAATATATTCAGCAGGAATAGTAACATATACATATTCTGGTTCTACTTGAATTAATTCACTCATGGCTTTATAATTTTATTATACAACTTATCTAATTTATCTATTTGATTTTCATTAAATAAATCAATATTTTCATAAGCATCTATGAGTATAGGAGTCCAAGTTAATACAGTAATTTTATTTTTATTTGGTACATATCCTTTATCAATAAGAACCGTTATGGAATCAGCAATGCCTGACATTCTATTTTCTAGAACATCAAGCATTGCTTTATTTAAATAACTTTCATACATCATAAACGTTATGTGTTGAATGTTTTATTATTAATGTAAGTAGAATAATCACAACTATAAATTAGCAATCTGCTATTAAGTTGACTTATTCGAGAAATAGCATCTTGTTTTTCATAAACAATAGCTATAATGTTATCAGCAACTTCCTTTATCCATTCTTCTTTTAATTTACTAGCAACATTTACTTCATTTATTTCATAAGCTGATAGAATAGAATATAATTTATAGTATTCTGTACTAATTATTTTAGTTATATTATCAGTAATAAATTCTTTATTCTTTTCAATGTTATTATGAATTATTATAGATTCGCATTGATGACTAATTCTACTAGCAAAAGTTCTAAAAGCTAAATCTATAACAGTCTTACATTTACTTATTTCTTTTCTTTCAGCATCCTTTAAAGTTTTATCTAATATTGTATTAAGTTTTACTATATTTTCAGTCATTTCCACCATAGCTTTACTCATCTCAATAAGAGGCTTATTCTTACTTTTAGTTTTAAAATAACTAACGAGATTAGTAATAAGAGCGTATAAAATGAAAACACAACTTGAAATAGCTACTGTATAATAAGATGAATTTCTAACACTTTCACTAACAATTTCATTAATTGTTTGAAAATCGTGCATAATTAAATAATTAAGTCCAACACCTCCCCTTTAGAAGAGATATTGGACATTTATTATATTACTCGGAAGCTTTAGCAGCGGCAGCAGCAGAAGTCGCATCTTTAAAATTACCTTCAGGAAGCATAGCTGCAATAGTAGAATAACTTGTATTATTCTTAGGAACAGCTATATGAACATACTGCCATACAGCCTCATCCATAGTCTTGCCAGCTTCACGCTTTGTAGCAAAACGAAGATTAAATACAACATATCCTTTTGTAGCAAGTTCTGTTTGAGAAATGTCTTCCACATTCTCAGGATAACCTGGATAAATATCACGAGATTCTCTAGCAAGATAATTAAAGCCCTTACCAGCAGTACATTGCTGTGCAAGTTTTTCAATATAAGCTTTATCTCCAATATTTGGCTTAGAAGGAGTTGTAGTTACAGCAGTTCCATGCAAACTATCGCTAGCAACAAGTTCATACTGATCTGTATAATTATTACTTTCAATAGTAATCTTAGCACTAGATACTGTTACAGTAATAGCCAATGTTCCATTATTAACATAGTTCTTAAACTGATTTCCAAGAGAAGTAGCCATAGCAGCAGCTGTCATAGAAGCTCCAGCAGGAACAAATTCAGTAGCTGAAAACTTAAATCTCTCATTAACTACAGTACCCTTCTTAACCAAAACTAGAGTATAATTATTTCCTGCTACAGGAGTAGGAATAGTAATTTCAGCTTTAAACTTCTGACCAGCAGAAGGCTGAGTTACTGTAATATTAAGAGTATTAATATCAATTTCAGGAATAATAAATGGCATTACATCACCACTACGACCAAGAGCAATACCAAAGTTCTTAGTAGCTGCTGCTGCTAGAACTGCACTACCTCCTAGTTCAAAAAAGGATACAGCACCTTCTGCTAGATTACTAAAATCATAAGGTGTAACTGCTGCACCTGTAGAACTCTTTTTAGCATCAAGAGCCTTTGCGCTATTTACAATTAAAAGCTGTTTCATTTTTTATAAATTTAATTTAAGATTGATAACCTTCATTATCAGGACGAGCGTTATTACGAGCTATCTCTTGCTGATTTTGCTGAGTATTTTGTTGATTAGAATAAAGAGAACCATTAACAGAAATTCTATAAAGATCAACAGCATGCTTAAGCATAGGAATTTGTAGTTGTTCTGGCAAATCAGAATCTACATTTTCTCCTCCAACATCTGACAAATAATGAACTTCTTTAGGTTTCTTTATATAACTACATCTAATTTGAGTTATATATTTTTTAGAAGCTATATCATTTATACCAGCAGAATCATTATCTCCTACATATAATTCAAATACATTATCACCTCCTTTAATAGAATCTATTTTATCAGGATTAGAATAAATTACCATAACAGGACTTCTCATACGAGGAGCTAAAACCCAATCATTTAAAACATCTGCTAAATAAGAATCATCTATTATTCTAACAGGAAACCATTTTGTAGGTTTTAAATGAAGAATTTGTTGATTTATCTGTATATTTAATACATCTAAAGCCTCTTGTGGAGATTTATAAGTAGATAAAGGATGATTTTCCTGCTGATAATAAGGATTATCTGTTCCTTCTTTTATACTATATAATAAATTTGTATAATACATTTTATTTGCCTCATATTGACTTTTATAAGGCTGTACAAGCATTACAAGACTATTACTAACTTCAAAACCTTCAGGATCTGGCTTAGGTTCTCCATATCTTATAGAAAAATCTACAAAATATAAAACATCTCCTATTAAATTAGAACCAAATGTATAAGGACTATTTAAATAAGTTGATACTAATTCTCCAGTAGAACAAAAAATAGTTTTAACTCCATATAAAGTTCTAAGAGCATTTATATTAGCAAGTTTAGAATTATCGGTAATAACTCTATCATTAGTCGTCCCAACACTTTTATTGATAACCTCATCAATAGTGTCTTTAATGGCAGTATTAATGAGATTATCAATTTGTTCAGGAAGAATAGCACGAACGTTTTGCATACCCATTTGTTGAGCATACTGTCTAAACCATACGTGCATTTCAGATATTGTCATAACTTACAAGTTTAAAATAGTTTATATTTATTCTGCATAGCTTCAAGTACAGGTTTGTTAGTAGGATTATTGAAATAAGCAACAGCTTCATTCATATTACTACCAATAAATGTACCATCTGCTGTAGAAATCTGCTGATTATACTCTGGACGAATAAGCTCGCCTCTAGCAATAAGAGCTTCTATAAATGATTTCATTTCTACATTCTTATCTTCAAACAGGTCATTAAACTTGTCAGGATTATCATTAAGATAAGTCATAAGAGCAGAAACTTGTTGGTCAGGAGTCTTCATCATTGCTTCAGCAATATTACCGCCATTATTTACAGTCATTTGAATAAATACAGCATTACGTTTCTTGTCACTAGATTCTAGAGCAAGGAAATTACGCATTGCTTTTCTACGCTCATCAACAAGACGCTTAGCACGTTCAGCTTCTTTATTCTCATCTCTAATATAGAAACGAAGAGAAGAATCAGAATTAATCAAAGAAATGTCTTTAGCTACATCACGATACAAAAGACAATGACGATACAAAAGATATTCTTCAATATTATCTGGATGACCATACTTAGCTTTTTCTGATTCAAGATCATTAATTTCTTGAGTCCATACTTTAACAGCTTCTTTTATAGCAGCTGTATTATTACGGGCAACAGATTCTCGTTTAGCGTTAATTTTTTCTTCTTTTTCTTTGATTGTAAGATAATCTTTCTTTTTATCATAAGTAAAAGAAATATTCAAAGTAGAACCAGCATCTTGAACATTGAAAGAAATGTTACTAAGATAAGCTTTTACACGTGTAACAAATTCAGGATTATTAGGAGAAATACCTATAATTTGAGGAAAATACTTTTCTACTTCATCTTTATTTGAAGATAGTATACGAGTACTACTTATAGAACTACCAATAATATTTCTACGTGGAGGCATACTCTTTATGTTAGCCCTACGATATGCAGAAAATTGCTGAACAGGAGCAATAGTAACAGTTCTCTTATCAGTATAAGGAGAGTTAAGTTCAGCTTCCTTTGCAGCTTTATTTTCCATCACAGTAGTACCAGTTCCCTTTTGGGCATTATCTCCTCCAACATTACCTGGACCTTTACCTATATTAAGATTTTGATTATTATCCATTGTTTTAATCTTTTATAAATTTGTATTAAAGTACACACTTAAGTTGCATCATCTTAGCAGAATTATTAACTTGCAAACCGTAGCTATTCTTAATCTCATAAGAACTCTTATCTACAGTTGTAGAAAGACTGTTATTAGGAACAGCACCCCAAGAAGCAGGAATAGGAGAAAGTCCCTTATAAACACCTTGATGATAAATCTGACCCTTCTGACGAACTTTACGAACATTACGAACACCTTCATAAGTTGAGAAGTCAATCATATAAGCCTGATGTGAACAAATAGGATGTCCTGTACGAGGATGAATGTTACCATTAGCACGGTCTGTATCAGCAATACTACCCTTATCAAGGAATGAAAGATGCTTAACTGTAATAATATGATTATCTACAGTCTTATAACGACGGAAGTACTTACCATAAGAAAGACCACCTTCGAAATCTTCAATCATCTTATCTCCAAGAGGAGTAGCAAATCCTTCACTACGAGCGTCATTACGAATAGCCATATCAAAGTCATCCATAAAGCCCTTACCAGCAAATAGAACTACTTCCATTACGCCAGTATCAGTTGACTTATCAAGAATATCACCTACACTACGCTCAATCTTATTAAGAGTAAGATACTCACCATAAGTTTCATAGTTAGATTCACGACAAATCTGCTGCATACCTGCTGTATGAGGAATAGGATTACCATTGTCAGGATCTATAAGAGAAATAGTACCATCTTCAAGTCTGTTATATTCAGCAAACCAAAGACGCTCTTCATCCATAACACGAATTTGAAGGTCATGCTGACGCATCTCTTCATTAATCCAAAGATTAGTAGTACCACCATTCTTTGTCTTAAATTCGTAAGTAACAATTACATTAGACAAATTACCAGCAATTTCCTTAGAATAACGATGGAACTCAAGCTGAGATGTCATTTTGCCAGGTCCCATAACATTACTACGATTACCCTTAGAATAACTTTCTGGAATTGTAGGAGCAGTAAGTGTCCAATACTTACCTGCAGCTAGATGTTCAGGATCTACATAAGCATTAGGATTAGGACTAGTAAGCTTAAGGCGATAAACATAACCACCATGAGAACCAGGACCCATATCCTTCATAATACGAACTTGTGTTACGCCATCAGGAGCAATAAGACCATACTGCTCAATAAACCAATGAGTAGCAAATTCTACTTCAAACATAGCACCACCCTTACCAGGAGTAGTATTAGCTATGTTAAAGTAAAGAACATAATCATTAAACTTTGTTCTACCCATAGTCTTCCAAGTCCACTGAACTGTATCAATATCTACAGTACCAACAGAACCTTGACCTTCAGTCAAGAATGTAAGCGGGAATCTATCATCGTCATAACCATAAGTATAAGTCAAAACGTTGTTAATTTCCGCAGCTTTAGTAATAGCTAGATTTGCAATGGTTTCCTCATTAGAGTAACCACGGTCATCATAATTACCACGAGATACTTCTCTAAGTCTGTACATTTTCTTAATAATTTATATTAAACATAAGTTGAAATTAACTTAATAGAATATCATCCTTAGAAGCATTATTTGCAGGCTTTGTTACTTTAATTGTTTTGTGAGCACGATGTTCTTTAGATTTAAGTTTCAAAGTACGAACAGCTTCTTCTTTAATTGCCATGTTACCTAAATCCTTATAAGTACCACCTGTGAAGAAAAGCCAAGCAGTAATAAGCTCACGAGCCATAAGAGCTTCTTCAGATTCACTATTAAGATCTTTTTGATATCCAGTCATTCTGTTACCATCAGCGTCAACTTCAGTTTGCTTACTTAGATAATCGTAGAAGTCTCTAGGTGTTACAGTTTGTTTCTTACCATTTACTTCTTTAACAAAACTTTCAGGAAGTTTATATCCAGCAATAGTTCTACCGTTAATAACGTCATTAACTTTATTCCAATAATCTTCTATTTCTTGTTGTTCTTGTTGTCTAGCAGCAATAGCTCTAGCCTCAATTTCTTTACGAACTTCTTTATCTTTTTCTTGAAGTGCTGAAAGCTGATTAACAGCTTCATCATAAAGAGCACCTGTATCTTTAAGATATTTAAGATAATTATCGTTTATACTTTTGTTACCAAATTCAGCAGCAGCCATCTTAATAATAGCTTCTTGCTGATTAGTATTTTCTTTATCTATAGTCCAACCTGTACGGTCTGGAAGTTCACCAAATCCTCTATAAGTTCCATTTACAGTAACATAATCTTGGAATTGCTTAAGAATAGGATTATCTGCATATAGTTTATTAATAGCTCCATCTTGTAGCTCTTTAGATTTCAAATCTATAACAGCTTTAACATAAGCGTTAACTCCTTCTGCATCATTAGTAAATTCCATAGGATTACCATCTTCTCCTATAACTTCTACACCAATAGCAGTTTGGATACCATCAAGATCTATACCATTATTTTCTTCTTGTTCAAGAGAATTAATCCATTCTTGAATTTCATCTTTCTTTTTAAAGACTTCACCCTTATCGTTAACTAAATCTCCATTTTCAGAAACAATATAAGTAACACCATCAAATTCTACATGGTCGCCAATATTAAGCTCGCCCGTAGAAGAGTCATTAGAGTTGTCATCATTATCATTGCCATCTCCATTACCTCCATTACCGTTGTCACTATTACCGTTACCATTGTCATCACCAGAACCATTTCCATTCTGATTCTGATTATTTTGGTTATCTTTACCTGTAATATCAGCATTACCACCACCATTAAGGTCAGTAGTATTACCATTATCACCATTTACGTCTTGAGTTGGATTGCCAGGATTACCATTATTGTTATTATTTCCCTGACCCTCAAAATCAATATCAATATCTGCCATAACTTTAAATTTAAAATTATAATTATTATTATTTTATTATAAGACGCTACAAATATAATACTTTTATCTTAATCTGCAAAATATTTTAGAGTTTTTTAATAATAATCTTTAACACCATCATAGATATTATATAATAAGGTATGTAATAATTAATAATGTCATTAATTATATCTTAATTGCGAGTACTAACAGGAGCTATTAATATGTTCTTCTAAGGGCGTGCTAAATTCAAATAAAACTCTCTATTTCCTATCTGTAGTGTCTTGTGTTGTATTTTAATATGCTTGCTGATTAACATATCAGTTTTACATCATAAATCGCTTATATCGAATTTTAAAATGTACAGAAAAATAAAGTGTCCTAAATAGTACATTTAATACTATTAGGACACTGAGTAACTTGGAAATGCACTAGTTACTTATTCCATTTACTTGCATTTCTTGCAAAGTTAGCTTTCTTAACCATAGCAGGAGAATAAGAACCTTTATTTCTTAAAACTCTAGAAGCAAATTCTTGAACTCCCATTCCATGTTTAGTTGCAGCAGCTGTGAAAGTGCCACGTTTAGAAGGAGCTATATGAATACCACCTTCTTTAAAATGGAGTCTTATATTATCATAACTATTATTTATATAATTACCTTTTGGTGTTACAGTAAATTCAGGAATAACATAAGTATCTTTATATTTAAGAATAGCTTGAGGATCTTGTCCTCCATCATTAAGACCAAAAAATATATAATTTGGATCAGCTAAACCTTTATTTGTTAAGATAAAGTTATTTCCTTCCCAAGTTCCTTTACTAGGATGACTAGGATGAGCAGGTTTTTTAACTCTATCATCTCTATGACCTCTTTTATCTGGATAATAACCGTGAGCGTTAGCCCATTCTTCAGATTGAGTAAAATCATAATAATGCTCGGGTTCTCCTAAGAATTCTTCTTTAGGATTATTAGAATATATAGCATCTATATAATCTGCAACATTTCCAGCATTTTCTAAACTTCTTTTCTTTTTATTTGCCATAATTATTTATCATATTTATTTTTATTAGTTTTAGCAATTCTCTCTTTAGATTTAATGTCTTCTATTTTAACAGCTCTATCAGCAGCTTTATTATAAATTTCAGATTGCATTTGTTGACGTTGTAAATCTATCTTTTGTTGTTCTATTCTAGATTTATTATCTTCAGAAATAGCAGCTAATCTATTTTTAGCTTGTTCTGCTTCATCGCCTTGAGTTCCAAGCATAGACATATCAACATCAATATATTTAAGAGCCATTTCATGTTGGAATTTAAGATCTTCAAGTTCTTTATCTTGTTGACCTTTAGCTGCAATTTCACGAAGTTTATTTTGAATTTCTTCTTCTTTAAGTTGAGCATCAACTTGTTTCATTTGCTCTTCATGTTGACGTTTTATTTCATTAAACTTTTCAATAGTAGCTTTTATTTGTGCTATGTTATCTCCAGTTATAGCAGCTAATGCCATATCAAGATCTCCATTTTGTGCAGCACTAAATGCCCATTGTTTAAGTTCTCTTATTTTATCTTGAGATTTACCTGAATTTTCTACATGTATTCCATAATCAGAATATACAAAACTATTAACATCAAGACTTATATATCTACGTTTTCCCTCTTCATCAAAATAAGAAGTTTCAAGTCCATCGATAAATGCTAGTTTAGCAAAGTCAATATCTCTTTGATAATCTCTTTTACGCATTTCATCAAACACTTGAACTATAATAACACTACCCATAGATGAACGAGCAACAGCTTCTTGAGTTGTAGCAGCTCCAGCAGATTGAGCAATATCTCCATAGCGTTGAGCATTCATATCTACAGTATCCCAAGCTTCTTGTTTTGTAGCTTCCATTAGTTGTGTTATTTGAGCTATATAATCTCCCATTTGAGCATTAAGAAGTCTGATATTAGCTACTTTTTGTGCTGTAGTATCTTCACTATCATCAACAAGAAGAGTTCCTTCAGCAGCCATTCTATATATAGTTTCCTCTGCATTATCAGCAACAAGACTTTTAGGCATTACAAGAATAAGCATTTTATTTTTTGCAATAACCATTTCTCTATGATATGAGAATATATTTCTCATTATCTGATAAGGAGTAATCAAATGTATAATACTAAATTTACCCATAAAAGGAAGAACTTCCATAATACCATTATAAGGAAGTTTTCCATCTCTTTCATAAGCTATAGCTCTAGCTTTTATAGGATAAATAGCAGTACTTCTAGAACCTATACGGTATCCTTCATATACCTGTGGTTCATATGCCCATTCTATAGACATATCTCCTTGTTCTGTATTAAGAACATAAGACTCATCTACAACTCTTGTAGAAATAAGTCCTACTTCATTTACATAAGTAAGAATACCTTTTCTAGCTTCTCCTCTCCAAACAACATGCCAAACTTCAAAAAGATTATTATTTACAGATTCAATTCTTACAGGTTGTTTCTTAAATAACTCTCTTTCTTCTTTAGTAAACTTTTCACAAACATCAGGATAAGATTCAAAATATTTTGAATACATAAGTTGAGTTGGACCAGTTTTAGTATTATAAGCATAATATGTTTCTAGAAAATGTCTATCTTCTTTTGTTAAAACATCATCAAACATATCAATAATTTGAGGATAAGAAAGAAGCATACGTCTAGCAAACATATCATGGTCTTCGACAAAAAATTCCCCGTTAGGAATAGGATAAGCATCCATAACAGGTATATGTTCTTTTATTATCTTTTCTCCTCTTATTTCAGAATAAGTATAACATTCTCCTAGAGAAACATAATCAAAGAAAGCTGAAAGATATATCATAGTATCAGCTGTACAACTACGAATATAATTCAATATTTCTTGACCTTGACGACTTTCATTATCTATATATTTATTATTAAAATCTTCAATAAACTTTTGAGGGTCTGGCATAGCCTCTTGAACATTAACTTGATCAGGAGGAGTACCTTGTTGTTGAGCTTGAGATTGAAGTTCTTTAAGTCTTTTTTCAAATTCTTGTTTAAAAGCTTGAGATGCAAGAATACCAATTTCTTCTTTAAGTTTAGCATTCTTTTTAAGTACTATTTCTGGATTATTAGCACCTACTGTAAACTCATGAATACCTTTATAATATTCAGATACATAACGTCTAATAACATCAGACATAATATCAAGATTTCGCATAGTAGCTGGAAACCTTGTAAATCTTTCTTCTGAACTATTATAAGGATTAAGAGTTTTTCTATAAAAACTATTAGGTATGTTGTCATGAAGAATATTCAGTTTTTGTTCTGTATCAGTTCTATCATTACAACCTATACCCATATCAATAACATAATCTATGCAATTAGCATACCATTCAGCTTTTTGTTTCTGAGAATAAGGAACTCTTTGCTGAGGAAAATTTACATTACTTCTTGGAAATTCCATATTTTATTATTAAATTTAATATAAAGGTCTATGCCAAAAATCTTTTTTATCAATAACTTTCTTACGATGAGCAAGTTCTTTCGCTGCTTTAACATCAAAAAGACGCCAACGAAGTGCTCTCATAATCATTTCAGAGACTCTATCAAAGTTACCAACAGCATTCCATTTTTTAAGTTCAAGAATAGTTTGATAATCATAGATAGTTTGAAAGAAGTAAATTTCATTACCATTTTCATCTTTACCTATTTCAGTATAAAGCATTTCTTTAAGTAATCGAAGTCCTTCTAGTTTCTTTGGACCATCACCCATATTAACACCATAAGTAGAAGCTACACTACCTTTAAGAGAAGTATCCCATATTTCTATAGGGTCTTTCATAAGATAACGTAAAGCTCTCCATTTTTTAAAATTACTTACAGTTTCACCTCTGTTAATTTCGACGGCAACTGTTCCAACACAATTATATAATCTTGCTAAAGCATAACAAATCCAATCAGCTTCTTCTAGTTTATCAGGACGACCATAATAAGATGCTACACAAGCAGATTTAAAATTGTTATATTTACAAGGTTCCATCCAAACTTTAATACTATTATGAGAATGTTTATTTGTAATAAGTTTATTCTCTTTATTAACACCTACAGGGTCATAACTAATAGAATAAAGTCCAGGAGGAGTTCCATATACTTGTTTTCCTTCTTTATCAGTATATTGTATTTTTATAGGATTAAACCATACTCTTATACAACCATGATGATGTTCATAACTTTTAATTGGAACTCCATTAATATATTCATAAAAATCTTTATTTAATATTCCTCCTTCAGCTTCTATTCTAGCATTAGATTTAAATCTAACTCCATAAGGAGCTGTAGTATCTTCTACGATAGTACCATCAACATAAAACTTATATTGATTATTTGTTCTAAGTTGTTCTTCCCAAGCCATAAGTTTTTCACTACTGAAAAGATTTTCTGTAGTAGAACTAAAAGACTCAGAAGGCATATTAGCATATTGTCCAAGATAATTTATATAATCAGCAAATGTCTTAGCTGTTTCTTTTTTCTTTTGACGTTCTTTAAATGATATTCTAAGACCTATCTCTATATTAGAATTACCATCATTATCTAATCCATAAGCATCTCCTATTTGACCTTGAAGTCCCCAACAATAAGGTTTGAAATATCCACAAACTTCATTTCTAGAATCTTTATCCCAAACATTTTCAAATGGCATAAAATTAAAAGCACTAGGAGAATAAAAGTTTTGTTCAAAAACTTGCATATTTCCGCTAGTAGCAGTTCCCCAACAAAATAAATTACCTGTAACATAACTACCAGTTCTCATAGCAGGTTCTGTTACAGACATAAATTCATCAAAGTTATCCATAGTAGATAACTCTTCAACCTTAACTTTAACAGCATCTTTACCAATAGCACAATCAGGATTATTCATAGCAGATACACTAAATAATGCACTATTCCAAGATTTTGGAGAAACTGTACCATTGGGAAGTTTAAAACCTAATTTAAAGTTTTCTGCATTTGTTGTAAGAAGACCTCTTACAAAAGGAGTTTTTGTTTCATAAAATCTTAAATTATTAATCGTAAAGTCAGTCAATCCACCAGTAGCTATAAGATACTTTTTATCAGCAGCTACATGAATTGCAACTTTACGAGAATTAAGATTAAGCTCATTGGCGCTATCAGAAGCCATTATATAAGAGAATCCACCTCGACGAGTTTTGTCTATAATAAGATGAAAACCGTTATTAATAGCAAATTCTATAATATGCCAAGTCCAAAATTGAGCATCTATGAATTTAGGAAAATCATATTTCTTTTTACCAGTAGAAGCTTTAAGTGTAGATTTTGCAGTAGTAGTATCAAGCTGTTCAATCATAGTATAATTTAGATAATTATACATACCTCCTGTAATACGAACATCTTGTACTACTCCATTCCTAAGTAAACAAGGAGCTGTAAAGCCATGACGTCTTCTATATTCTTCTCTTTTTCTAAACTGCCTATGAGGAATACTATCTACTTTATAAAAAGTATATTGTTTATTCTTTCTATAAAAATCAGCAGCTTCTGTAAATAAATGTGTATTTACAAATTTATCTCCAGGTTGTATATTAAGAAGAAAACCACCACTTTCTCCAATAAGAAACAAGTCATCAGGATCATTATATCCACAATCTTTTGCGTGTTTATAATGACTTTTATCCTCATTTATATATTGGAGAAAGGGATAGTCTTTTATATATTTTTCTTCTGTAAGTTCCATTATTTAATGAATATAATAAGAGCTAATATAGATATTACTCCTCCTAATCCTATAACATTACGTTGAGTTGTAAGTTTATTAATTTTATCATTAAGAAATTTAATATTGTTATTATACTCTTTGATTATTTTATCATCATTATTTATTATAACTTTCAAAGAATCATTTATTTCTTTTTCATATTTAAGTTGTATTAATTTAGAATTAACAATTCTAATATCATCATAACTTATAAGAACAGAGTCATATTTGCCATATTGTTCCCCCGTAGAAGAAAGTGATACATTACTCTGACACCAACTTGTAGAATAGCTTAAGAGTGCTATCATTATCAAGAGTTTGAACTTCAATAACTTTTGCATTTTTAATACTATCTAAATGTTCAACTTTTATTTTTATACTATCATTAACTTTTATAATAGAATCTGTTATTGTAACATTTTCTTTAATAGTATCTTCATTATTAATTATTTTTTTACTATAACTATATATTATAACTACAGCTAATACTACTAAATAACATCCAGCTACATAACAAAGTCCTATAAAAAATCTTTTAATATTATCTATCATACTAAATCCTCTTCTCTAAGTAAAGTATAAGTAAATGTATCTCCATGACCGTATTTAATTTGTTTATCACAATAATTCATAAAAGATTTAAATTCTGTTTCTGAAGCTAGAACTTGGCATCCCGCAGACCAAGTATTAACTCTTTTACTAAGAGTTCCAGCTTTATGAATATTTATACCAAACATTCCTTCATCTAGAGTATTCGGGTCATAATCATATACAGTATTTTTATTATTATCTCTATAAACTTTAACAGGTTTATTTTGACAAAGAGCTTTATATTTACCTCTATGAAGTCCTATTTTATAAGCTCCTCTATACTGACCTGGAACAAGTATTGCAGTACCTTTAGAATTACAAGGCTTAGCCATATATGATTGACCTGGGTCAGTAGTAATTTGATATATTTGTCTAGTCCAACTACCATTAGGAGTTTTATATATAAGCAAAAGAATATCATCAAAACTATTTGTTATATTAACTCCTGATGCTCTAACTCCTATAATATTAAGATTATATGCACCATTTGTAAAATAAGCATATCCTTTTTTCTTAAAAAGACTTTCAAAATCGTAATTTATAACTTTATTATAAAGAGCTGTTTTAATCATATTTTTCTATAACTTTTAAATTATTAATATTTATTCTATATAGTTTTCTATCAGTTCCTTCAATTATAGCTTTAGTTCCTCCAAAAAATGTATTAACAAAATCTATAATCTCTCCTTGATGTTTTACTGTAGCTTCTTTTAAAGCTTTAAAGTAAATATCATAATGTTCTTGTGTAGGATAATGAGTATACTCTTCTGGTGGAATAATATATTTATGTTCTATCCACTCTACTTTTATATGTTTAGTCATTGGAATAAATCTAATTGTTTATTTATTTGTTTTTTACTAGCTGTTAATTTATAATGTCTATCTTTAAGAAGAGCAATAACTTCATTTCTAAGATAATCTATTTTATACCATTTAACAGTTTCTTCTCCATTTTCATCAACGTGATAACCTTCAGAATCTCTATACGGTTGACCATATTTATTAAGTATCCAAGGACTTCCAATATGACAAAGACCAAGACCGTGACAAGGAATACCTAAAATCATTTCTGCCATTATAGCATACATACTAAGTTGTAGAGAATAATGCATTCCATTACAATCGGCTAGATGAGCAACAGGAGGTAACATCTTTTTATTATGTTGATGAACCCATTCATCAGTAAGTTGGTTAGGGATAGTAGATTTATCTTTTTTATAATATCCAGCTTCAAACTTTAGACCATCTCTATTAGTTTTCCAATCCAATATTACAAAATCAGTAGGACGATAACAGAAAATATCTATAGTTCCACTAATTAAATAATCCATAAGATAAGCACCTATTTCAGAATAAATAGTATATCCTTTATTAGTATAAAACTCGAAAACCCTGTAAATTTCTGAGTATTTATTATTAGTTGCTTCTTTGAATTTTTCTATATCTAAAGGTTGTGGTATCATATTAGGAATATCAGCTATTGTTATAACTCTTCCACTAGAATATTCTGTAAGATATTTAATAGCCTCTTTAAATTTAGAAACATCCTTTATAGCATCTTCTATGCCATTATGAGTTTTTGTTCCTCTAGCACAGGCTTCATTTTTAATTCTTTCCCATTCAGCTTTAATAGCTTTTTCAGATTTACCTTGTTCGCGAGCTTTTTTATGTGCCCAATAATCGGCATCAAAATGATTGTAATAATCATGAATAAGAGTAGTAACACTAAGATATTCATTACCAACAGTGTCATTATATTTATGACCCTCTTCTTCAAAGAATAAAAAGTTTTGTTCATATCTAGCATCCATAGTGTTATGTTTTATTTAATTATCTTCAGCATCCATAGAACTTAAAACAGCTGTTCCTCCACGAGAAAGTTCTGTTTGTTGTTCATATAGAAGATTTTGTTTTGATTCTTCAAGTTTTTTAAGAATAGAAGGAATATCTCCAGCTTGTTTCTTAACATTATCTACAAGACCTAAGATAACTCCAATAGTATCTCCGTCTAAAGGATTAGCTAATTTATCATTAAGAAACCTATTTATTTGACTTATACCAAGATTTATATTATGAATAGTCTGTAATATGTTTTCTACTACACGACCTGCTTCAGTAATATTTTCATCATAATATCTTTTAATAAGTTTTAGAACTAGGTTGTCAGGAATATAATCACTATTAAGACCTGCTTGTTCTATAGCATATTTTAGAGCTTCTCTTTCGCTAAGTCCAGATTGACGAGCAGGAGATTTAGGATCTCCAAGTTGATAAATAATAATACATTCAGCAATATATTGCTTTTTATCTTTACTTTTATCTCTAGTATAGAGAGTTCTAATATCTCTATCTAAAAGTTGTCTTATTGTAGGAGGTACAGGCATTCCTGTATCATCAACTACAAGCATACTATCAATAGTTATCGTTTTCATCTTCTACAGGAATATATTCATTATTAACAGATGTAACACTATAAAGAAGAAAGAAATGTATTCTAGCATAAGCTTCTCCTCTCTCTTTACACATCTTTTTAAATTGATTTCTATTTTTAGCTACAGAAAGACTAAGAACATAATTATAATATTTTCTTGCTTTTATTTTAACTTTATTATCATAAGCAAGATTACGTCTAAACATTACAAATTGTTCATTAGTAGTAGTTTCCATAGCTGCTAATATAAGGTCTTTTTGTTCTTTAGTTTGAGACATTCTAACAGTATCCGGAATTTTAATGGTACCCATAAAAGGAATACCTGTTAATCGTCCTTTTTTCATAAAATTAACAGCATCAATCTCACATTGTCTAACTATAGCTAAAGCTACTTCAGTATCAACAATGTTAGTATTAATAGTGTTAATTATGTCTTCTTTACGAACAACCTTAACATCTTTACCTCCAGGGAATTTATAAGTATCTTGCATATCTATGTTATTATCTTCTACGGGGGAACGATTTGTCTTTAAGCTCCCCCGTAGAAAAGATTAGACTTAATCTTCTACATCATCTTTACTAGCTGTACTTATAAAAGGATTAATATATCCTTTTGGAGTATCATCAAGTTTTGCGTGAATAGCAGAAATGGGAACAAGTTTAAATTCTACAAAACAAACAGGTTCTTGCATAGTCATAGATTCTCTGTAAATATCTTTATCTCCATCGCATATAATAGAAACAGTACTAGGAGTAATCTTGTTATAAGGAGAACTAATATGATGCCCAATACTAAGGTCACTACCAGAAACAACAACTCTATCTCCAAGATTAATAGATTTGATAAATTCAGAGTCACTAGCTCCAGCTTTTACAAATACAGGAATAACAGCTGCATTTACAGGAGTTTTCTTTTTAGAAGCTGTAAGAACAAGAGATAGCAAATCTTTATATACAATTGCTACTACTGCATAATTAGGAGCAGGATTAATAAACTTGGTACAATCAGATAAATACTTAGTACCAATTTCTTTAAGACTTTGAGGAAGATTAATAACATAACTTCCAGCTTTACCATTTACTTTAAATGTTTTCATTTTATTTAATGTTTAAATTAATAATAGGATTATATATCCGTTATATTATTCTCATTATGTTCTAATTATATTTGTTAGCAAAGATAATAATAATGTTCCAATTATACAAATAATTTAATATTAACTTTTTTTAATTAACATATATTAACTAAGTACAAGTTAAGTAAGAATAAGTAGTAGTTAAGTTGTTTATTATAAGTATAATTATAAGTATAATAAGGAGTAATTATGTGAAAATCATAAGTATTTTATTAAATATTCTTAATAAATTTGGTAGTTTGGAAAAAATTACGTACCTTTGCTGTATAACTAAGGGTCAATGATAAAGATAATAAAAATAATAATAATAAATAAGATAATAAATAATAATAAAGATAATAATAAAAATAAATTATATTAATTATATTAATTATATTAATTATATTAATTATATTAATTATATTATATATTTACACAAACACTTTTTCTTAGTAATACTGAATGTATTTCTTCATATACTTACAATTATACTAAAAATTATACTCATACTTATGTTTAAATAGATGTTATTAAATGGTTGTTATGGTGATTTTGATAATATAGTTAATTCTGACTTAGATAAGTTCATACAAGGTGTAGGCATGTTAAATAGTCCCAGTAATAATAAGGTTAGTGATAATATTGTTATTATGCCCAGTTTTGAAAATAATTAGTTAGTTTGTTTTTAAATTATAAAATTGATTTGTTCGTAAAATGTTTTTAGTTATTAAATTGTTTTTATTGTAATAAATGTTTTGACAGGTTGTAACATAAAGTGTTATGTTAATCTTAAACATATCAAATAGAGAGCTTGCGAAAGTTCTCTATTTTTTTTGTTGTTATAACTTAAAAATATTGTATATTTTAAAATTTAATACTGTTTAGAGTTGTTGTGATTAAAGAGATAAATGTGAAAATAATAGAAACAATAAAGAAAATTATAAAAGAAATGATAAATGTGAAAAAGTCTTATTTAAAAGGTAGTTTGTCTTACTCAGCTTATGCTTAGATTATGGAAGTGACAACTTATATACTTAAGTTTTAAAGATGATTAAAACTGAAAATGATGATGCTTAATTTGGATTTAATGATAATAGAGATTAAGATGGAAATATGGATTTTTTGGGGTGTAGAAGTTAGAGAGGGAGGCTATTGCCAAATAATCCCCATGCTTATAACTAACTTGAACACCCCCGGGCTATTGAAATCAAAAACCAAACTACTACTGAAATCAAAGAACCAAATCTTGCCGAGAAATAATTCGAAGCTATTGCTAAAGCCGGTAACTTTAGTAATATTATTAATATTCCCGCAGTTAAGGACTGCGTATTACTACTATGCGAGTTATTAATTTAGTACCATTCGAGGATGACATTCTACTTAATGTAGATTGCAAAGTTCCTGCTTACAAGGCTAATGCAGAAACAGGTGCTTTCGAGCAAACAGAAGACACTGCTTTTACAATGTCTTATGCAGACTTAGGTAGACAGATTTATCCTCTTAATGGTGACATTGCTGAACTTCGTAGTTTACGTGGTCAACATCTTTCAGGTGAAGATTGGGTTAAACTCCTAACCGGAGCTAAAATTGATGTTGACTTTACTTTTGTCAATGCAGGTGACAAAAGTAGTGATGCTGCTGATGCTTACGAGTACGTTAACACAGGTTATATCAAGACTATAAAAAGTCTGAAACTTGCTGAAGGTCCTGCTGCTCGACTTGACCGTTATCTCGGATTCTAATGTTATCCGCAGTGTTCTTCGGAATGCTGCGGATATTATTAGTATTATTTCAGATTGACCTCCTAGACAAATCAAAGAACCAAATACTAGAGGAATCAAAGAACCAAATTCCGACGGAACAAACACAAATGCTTATAAGTGTTATAAGTCTTATAAACGTTCTAATGTTCTAATTTACTTTGATTATTAACAAAAACAAATATAAAAATGAAATTAGTTAAGTTATTATTACTATCTACTTGTATATCAAGTTTGATAGCAGCAATATTATTACTTTGGAATGAATCTGAAGTTAGTTGTGGTGTCGTAGCTTGTAAAGTTATGGAAACAATGTTTATAATTGTTGCTGTAACAACAGCAAAAGAAGCAGCTTCTATTAACTCTGATAAGCTATGAGTGACTATAATGATGAATTGTATGCTGAAATGTGCCATGATAATGGCATTCAGTATGATAATGATAATATTGCAGATGAGATGTTAGTAGATTTGTTTGAGTTTGCATAAGTTGTTGTTTGATTGTTTAATGAGGAACAAGAGTTACAATGATAGTATTATAAGGATTATTGTTGCTAACTCTTGTTTTAATAGATGTAATTGGGGGACTACTCCTTCCCCTACCTTTATCATTCTTTCAATCATCACAACTTTTATCTTCAACTCAATTAATAATGTCATCTTATCATTATTCTCATCATTACTCATTGTTTTATTCTTTATATTGTTATCTCTACTGATAATAATATCTCTCTTACTTGTATAGTTCTGACAATACTATACATTTTATTATAATGTCAATCAAATAATAACAATTTAAACAACAATATTATAACTATGTTACAAACAGAAAGACAAGCTTTACATTATGAAGTAATAGCAAATACAGCACATAAAGTAGAAAAAATAGCAAGACAACTTGCAACATTATATAATGATAGTTATATTAATAATAACGAAATTGATAGAAATCTAAAAAATCTAGAACGTTATTACGATGAACTTAAATTATATTTAGATAAATAACAATTTAAACAACAACAACTATGATAGTAAGAAAATTAGAAGAAGTAACAAATGCTCTGTTACACGATGCTATTTTAATAGCAACTCTACAAGGTAACAACTTTAATAGAGTTTATATAGATAACGAAGGTGGATGTAACATCAAGTTCTCTAATAAGATGAGCATAGATGACATCAAATTATTTTTAGACAATCTAAATCCTAATGAAGATAAAAGTCTTGAAGACATTGATGTTCAGTATTATGAGGACTATGAATTTACTGACGATAATGAGTGTATTATATATACTCCTAATTTATTTAATTATAATAGTAAGGACTAATAATCCTCACTATTTAAATAACAATTAAAACAACAATATTATGAAAAGATTTAAGTCAATTAAAGAGTTAGATGCTTATATGCAATCTCGTAATTATCATCATATAAATAGTGTATATAACGAGAATGGAGAAGAGTATGTAAGAGAATATGAACATAGAAATGGTTTATGTTCACTCGATTATGCAAAAGTATTTGGAGCTTGGCAAAACTGTTTTTAATATAATTATAAATAACAAAATAACGACATTATGGAAATAAAAATACAAGCTTACTATGATTATGTATTAGGAGATTATGTAAAATCTTCTGACAGAAAGTCTGTAAGAGAATTTTCAGAAGAACAAATAATGAATGCTCTTAATAAGAGTAAGTCTTTTGAAGTTAGAGATTGGTTTGGAGATGTAACTACAATAACTTTCACTATCACTAATATAGAAAAAGATAAGTGGGGTAATTATATCTACACAATAAAAAGTAATAAGAATACTAGTGAAAACTATTTTCCCTCAATTCTTGATATATGTAGAGATTGTGAAAATGTAGCATCTCCAATTTCATATAGTAGATGTTCTTAATATAGAATATCACAGCTATAAAGAGTGATTGACAGCTTGGAAAGACAAGCACTTTTATTAACAATTTAAACAACAATAATAACAATGGAAAAAGCAATTACATTAAATGAACATTTTACTAACAAAGTCATCACCAAAGACTTTGTAGATGAATGTAAAGGAGAAGTTCTTTCTAAAATGAAAGAACTAAATTATAACAGTACTACTTGTTATAGTGTTGCTGCTATAGCATTATTTCTTGATACTCTTAGAAGAGATGAAAGAGAAGAAATATTGAATGTTCTTAATCTTCAAGAAAAATAACTTGAAGATAGACTAATAATAATTAAGTTCGCCTGTAGAAGATAGTAACATTCTTTCTACGGGCGAGCTAATAACTCTAAATATTAAATATGGAAATACTAAATAATTTTAATTTGATTTATTTCTTTATTACTTTTGTAATTATAGAAGTATTTATATTCTTTATATTGTTTACTATACTCAAAAAACCAAAGAATAAAGTAAAATTCTTTGTAGTTAAACAATCTGGAGTTTATAGTTTAAGACTATTTTTAGGTAAACCTATATGGAATAAAAATACATTATCATGGATTTCAGATAAACATAATGTAAAACTATTAGCTACTAATTTTACATTTGAATATTATAATCTTAATCCTGCTGATTTTGATAATATGAAAATTGGTGAAATTAAAGAAGTATTCTTAAATTTAGAAAATTAAATAATATGGAACATAAAATAGATGAAATAATTCCTTATAATTTTGAAGGTGAAACTATACAACTTGTAGTAATTCCTACTAAAGCTAATAGCTGTGAAGATTGTTTCTTTTATAAAAATGAAAAAACTTGTTGTTCTGCTATTAGAAATATTATAGGTGAATGTGATAAAAACAACAGAACTGATAAAACTCCTGTAATTTTTAGAAAACTTATGAAAAAGAAAAAGACTATTGATATTTATGTTGTTATGCAAGTGCATGAACGATATAGAGATCTTTGTGATGTTTATACATCTTTTGAAGAAGCTGATAATAGATTTGAACAACTTTTAAAAACGTTTGAAGATATTAATGAAGTTAAAGCTAAAGGTTGGACTACTCCAAATGTTCCATCTCAGATAAAAGCTTGTATTATAAACGATACAACTTTATATCTTTGTAAAGAAACTAAAGAAATTGATATTGAAGTTGATTCTAATAAACAATTATCTGATATATACAAGAAAGATGTATTAGGTAAATGGATTAATGTTGATGATATTAATCCTATTAAAATAAAAGATCTTAATCCTGGAAATTATGTTATTTTAAGAGTACAATATGATTATATGAATATGTTTGATTATAAACTTTCTTATGTCGATTGTATAAGAAATAAAAAAGTTATGTTTAATATTCAAAATATTAATTTACTTAGAACTCCTATTAAAATAACAGATTTCTGTATTCTTCCAGATTATATTAGTGATAATTTTTATAAACAAAATAATAAATAAAATGAGAAAACTTTTAATTTGCAATTCATTAATACTAATAGCTCTTCTTATAAAAATTTCTAATCTAAATAATAAAATAGAAGTTTTAGAATATAAGAACTCTAAACTTCAATTTATGGTTGAAGATGTTGTTAATTATTCAGATTCTACAGCTGATACTGGAGAATTTGATGAATTTATTGCTTCTCCACAAGGAGAAAGATTCTTTGATAATTATCGTAAACTTTATGATAAATAATATCACTATAAACGGGGTTACCTATGAATTAATAGATAATCCCAATAAACTTATTCTTTCTTGTGACAAATGTGATTTACTTTCTTTTTGTCAAATAGATGTAGAATTTATAAGAGTATGTGACCACGTTAATAGTAATAATTATTATAAAACAGTTAAACAATGATTTACTTTTTTAATTCAACAAACAAAAAAGATAAGATTAAACATCCTATCGTAATTTCCACTAATGGTGGCAGTAATAAAGCTTATGCTTTAGCAGTTATTCATTTTGCTAAACATTCTATGTATGGCAGTCCTAATTTAATAGAAATATGAAATACTTTCCTCACATTTTTATAATTTGTTTATTAATGGCTATAGGATTAGCTGTTTATAAAGATAAAACTCAATATAATCATAAACAAGATTATACTCTCGATGTTTATACTGATACTATTTACGATTATGTTATAGTAACAACAGTTGCTAATAATGGTAATAATATTGGTGTAAGTTCTATTATTGTAAATGATATATGTGATTTTAGTAATAACAATTAAAAATTTAAGATTATGATTAATGACAAACTTATTGATGTATTTCTGCAAAACGCAGAACAAGAAGATTTAATTAGAGGTATAAAAGAAATTCTCAATCATTTTAAAATAGATTCTGAATATCGTTATGAAGAATTAGTTAATAATATTGTAAATATTATTGGTGGTGATAAGCTTCCAACCATAGAAGATATTGACATAAATCTTGTAAAAGATAATGTAGATAACTTTACATATAAATCAGAAGAAGTAGATAGAGAATCTATAGAAATATCTAATATCGACAATATAGATAACACTATTAAAATTGTATATAAACGTGAAGGTAATGATTATAAGAATAATGATAGAATTCAATATACTGATTATTTGAAAAAAGTTAAATAACATTAAATAATTAGTTCGCCCGTAGGAAATATCATTATTATTTATTATATTTACCACGAATTTATAAAATAGTGTTTATATGATTGATGATGATTATTGTGAACTTATGGATAGTGAAACTATTAATCAAGACTTTGATGATATAGACCTTTATGGTCAAAAATTAATTGAAGATTCTGAAGATAGTAATATCCAATTTGAGTAAATTCTTTTCCGCCATAAAAACAAATGGAGATGATGTTCTTATATATATAATGTAAGTTTTGTAATCTCCAATTAGCTCTTATCGTCTAATGGTTAGGACACAAGATTTTCATTCTTGTAATACGAGTTCGATTCTCGTTAAGAGTACAATTAGTGTTAGTTAAAGTCCTGTGACAACAGGCATGATTATTAATTTTTAAACATTTAAAACTATGGCAAATGTTAAAGAACAAACTGCTGCTTTGAAAAGTAGACAGACTAAACTTTTGAAAAAAAGTAAAGAAGAACTTATTGAAATAGTTCTTCATAAAGACAAGATTGAGAAAAATCAAGTAAATCAAATTTCTAAGTTAAAAGGAGAAATTAATTCTCTTAATAGTGAAATTAAAGGTTTTATTGCTGATAGTGAAGGTGATCAGAAAATAATAAAAGAACTTAGAAACGATAATATTTTTCTTAAAGATAGAAATGATAGTCTTAATGAAAAAATTAATGCTAAGTCTATTGAAATTGAAGAACTTTTTGATAAATTTAATAAGCTTATAGCAGAAAAAGAAAATAAAGCTAAATCTTGGGCTAATATTGCTATTACTTTAGGTGTAGCTTTTGTTATAACTTTTATAGCTTATATATGTAAGTAAACTCATATTTAAATAAAAAGTCGATTAATTATTCTCGTCACTTTTGCTTGTGAAAGTAGAAGTGACTTTTTTATTAAATTTAATTGTTATGGCAGAAGTTGTAAAAAATGATAAAAATTTTCTTATCATTAAACTTAATGATGAAGAAGCTAATAAATTAAACTTTGGAATATTCAAGAATGATGATGATAATATATTTCTTTGTGGTTCTTGTAATGTAATATGTAATGAAAATAATATGTATTATATTGCATCTATAAATGAAATATTATGTGAAGCTTGTATGGAAGATTTTGTTAAAAATATGAATCATTATATGGATAGCAATTCTTTAAGATATGAGATTAAACATTTTAATTATTATACTAATATTCTTAATATTGATACTAGAGCTGGTACTACTCCCGAAGGAAAATTAGTGCTATTTTCTAAGGATGAAATAAAGGAATAAAAGCCTTATAAATGCTCTATTTCCTATCTCTTTTTAGCTGTGCTTTATTCGATATAGCAAGCTGATTAATTAATAAGCTGACATCATTGAATAGCACAAAATGAATTTTAAAATATACAGGATTTTAAACTTAGATTATATGGAAATACATATTATTGATTTAAAAACCAATACAAGAGTAAAAATTACTGATTGTGAACAATTTAAAAATATTAATATTGGTCATAAAATGTCTGTTAATTATAAAGATAATTATGGTAATAATAGATACATTCATGGTACCATATGTTCTGTAGAACATGAAATTGATAAAGATAATGAATCTTTTGATTATAAACTTAATATAAAAATATATTAATATGCAAGTATTTAAAATAGAACCAAGAGCACCTTATACTTATGGTGCTGCTATTGTAGCTGCTAGAGATTCAGAAGAAGCGATTAAAGTTTATTGTGCTACTGAATTTAGAGAATATATGTATGATGAATATGGATGTACCTGTAATATTATTGTTGGTTTAGATTATGAAACTAATAGTCCCACTTTGATTTTCGATAAGATTGGTTCAGAATAACTGGTTATGCTCTATGGTGTAATGGTAACACTACAGATTTTGATTCTGTCATTGTAGGTTCGAATCCTACTAGAGCAACAAATAAGAAAATATGAGTAATCTCTTCTACGGGGGAACTTATATCAATTAATCTATTTATTAATTTTAAAAATTGTTGTAAAATGGCTAAAAGACATGATGAAAACAAGTGTTTGAGAAGTTTTAAAAGAATTGGTAGAGTTGATATGTATGATAAAACTCTACAAGCTCCTAAAAATGCTGTAATAGGCATTCATCTCTGGGGTAAGATAGATTATCTTACTAAGTATTGTGGATGGCATTTTATTTGGAATAATAATGCTACTCCTGTTTATATTCAAAATTCTGATGATTCTAATAATAACGACGTTGTTAAAAAGAAGCAAAAGAAAGAATATAAACTTACAGATAAGACTAAGAAAAATACTAAGAAGAAATGAGTAAATTAGGTTTATCTTTAAAGATAAGTGTTCCTAAATCTAAGACTATTCCTAAACCTTCTGTTAAAATAGAAGCTAAGGATAAAAGAGGTTATGTAATATTAGAAGGTGAAGAATACAAAGTATTACTTGCTAATGAAAGTTATGATATTCATAATCGTAAAATATTACCTTTTACTAAAAAGTCTTATGATTTAAAAGGAAAAACTAGTATATTTAGTAAAACTAAAGGTAAATATGGATATACTAGACATGTTAGAACTGAGGATAAAGCTAAAGTTTTTCCTGGAGATTCAGATAAATATGTTCCTTTTGCTCCAAATTGGATGGTTAAAGGTAATATAATTAATGATAAAGGAATTTTAAAATTTGATTTTATTGAATTATTAACAGTTAAAGGTTATACTAATATGATACACGAAGATGAATAATACAAAACTTTCTATTTCTGCTAGTGCTACTAATAAAGTAAGCACTAGCAATTTTACAAACGATCAATTAAAAGCTTATGATGAACTTATGAAGTTTATAGATAGTCCTTTTAATAATAAAGATTATAAAAGAGCTTTAATTGGTGCTGCTGGAACAGGTAAAACTTTTCTTGTTAGAGCATTATTACTTAATAGTACTCTATCATATTCATTAATAGGATTATCTGCTCCTACTCATAAAGCTTGTAGAGTTTTGGGAGAATCAATTCATATTTCTGGAATTAAAGTTAATACTATTCAATCTGATTTAGGTCTTAGACTTAATTTTGATATAGATAAGTTTGACCCTAATAATCCTCCTTTTGACCCAAAAGGTAAGATTAAGATTGAAAATTATAAACTTTATATTGTAGATGAAGCATCTATGATAAATTCTAGACTATGTATATTTCTTGAGAAAACTTGTGTTTCTAATAAATGTAAAATTATATTTATTGGAGATAATTCTCAGTTAGCTCCTGTTGGAGAGAAATATTCTAGTGCTTTTAGAAATATTAAAAGTTATTCTCTTAAACAGATTGTAAGACAAGGTGATGATAATCCAGTTAGTTATTTGCTTGAATTATTAAGATATGATATTAATCATAAAACTTATAAGTTCTTAAATCATATTCAAAGATTTAAAGAACAATTTAATGCAGATTATACTAAAGGTTATCAAGTTTGTGATGCTAACACATTCAATCAAACAGTTTATAATAATTTTAATGACGAAGAATTAACTCGTAATGTAGATTATGCAAAAGTAATATCTTATACTAATTTAAATGTTTCTTCTTGGAATAAATTTATTAGAAATAGTATTATTGCTGATGCGGATAAATCTATATTAACTAAAAATGATTTAATTATTAGTTATGTAACTATTGTAAATGAATTTAATGATTGTGTTATTAAAAACTCTGAAGAATATATTATAAATGATATACAAAATTTTACAGATTCTAGATATGATAAAAATGGATTAAAAGGATTTTTAGTTAAATTCCAAGCTATTCATGGAGGAGATATAACAACTCCTTTATTTGTTATAGATCATACTGATTCTTATACTGTACAACGATATGTGCAAATAAATAATAGTATGATAGAAGCTGCTAAAACTGCTAGAGCTAATATCCGTAATGAAAAATGGAAGTCATATTTTGCCTTTAAAGAATATTGTTTACTTATGGTAAATATTATATCTCCTGATGGTAAAATTATAACTTCTAGAAGTTTAGATTATGGTTTTGCTCTTACAAGTCATAAGAGTCAAGGTTCTACTTTTGATACAGCATTAGTAGATGTAAATGATATTGTATTTGATAAATACGGTCAACCTTATGCAGATGCTGAAGAAATTAATCGCAGACTTTATGTAGCTTGTTCTAGATGTAAAAATAAATTGTATTTAAAATTTTAAATAATATGAATAATAGACATAATAAAAGAAATCTTTAACATTATAAAATTAATTAAGTTATGATTAATTCTTGGGCAGTTGATGTGGAAATATTTATTAATCTATTTAGTGTTACTTTTGTAAATCTTAAAGATTATATGAAAGTATTTGCTGATTGTGTAGATGATAAAGGTAAACCAATAGCACTTACAGAAAAATTAAGTGTTTCTGAGATTAAATCTAGACTTGATAAAATAGAAAGTAAAATCTTTAAAATTAGTGATTCAGATGATTCTCAACTTCTAGAACTTGCAGCTTATATAAATAATATGCAAGCTCATTACGATACAATGGAAGATAAAGATGGTAAAATAATTCAAGTTCCTAATAGAACTGATTTATACGGCTTTAATAATCTAGGTTATGATGATCTAATGATTAAAGGTTTTATGATGCGTTTTAATCGTTATGATACAACTAAGGCTTTAATAAAATATCTTTATAATCTTAGTAAAAAAATCATTGATTTACAAAAAGATAAAAGCGCATTTTATGGTGATAAAGATTTAGAAAATCTTAGAAATTATAAACTTCCATATGCTACTGTTGATGTTCAACAAGTATACGGTTTACATTCTGCTAGTGTTACTGTTGATAAAGAAGGTGTAAGGAATAAATTTCCTAAATCTCTTAAACAAACATCTATAAATCTTAAATGGCATGAATTACTTGATTTTAAGCTTCCTCCTATAGATGAAGAAGAATATAATCTATATTGGAATCATTTAGATTCTTATAAAGGTATGGGCAAAGATTATGTCAATGCTTTAATTACTAATGATTTTGATAGATATATACTTCCTAAATATGAGGAACCTATGTTACATTATAACAAAAATGATGTTTTTATAGTATGTGAAATGGTTAGACAAAAACCAGATGAAGTTAAACTTCGTTATTCTATAACATCAGCTTTTGGTATAAATGTATTATCTAGTGCTCGTGCTAATATTGCAGATAAGCTCACAATTAAATTCTATTCTGATATGAGTGGTCTTAGAAAAGAACAATTTATAAAAGGTAGAACAGAGAGAACTAAACTTAGTTTTAAGAAAATTATTTTTCCTCATATTACGTTTAAAACTCCTGAATTGAGAGCTTTACTAGAAGAAATGAAAACTGTTAGTGTATATCATACTACTAAAGATGATTTTTGTAAAGAAATTACTTTTTATGGTACTACATATACACTTGCTTGTGGAGGTATTCATACTAAGGATATACCTGTGATATTAGAATCAAATGATAAATTTATTTATAAACATTTCGATTATAATTCATATTATCCTTCTATTATTATTTCGTATAATATATCTCCTAAACATCTACATAATAAAATATTTGTAGATATGGTTAGATATTTTAGAGATACTCGTGTTAAATGTAAACATACTAAAGATGAAGACGGATATGTAATAAAAGGTGTTCCAAATAAAATTGCAGCTGAAGCTCTAAAAATTGTTATTAATTCTATTTATGGTAAATTTGGTAGTGAACTTTTCTTTTTATATGATAGATTTGCTCAACTTCAAGTTACTATTAATGGTCAATTAATGACTATGACTTTAGTTGAAGAACTGGAATTAAATGGTATTCATGTTATTAGTGCAAATACTGATGGTATTATTATTAAACTTCCAAGAGATAAAATGGATATATTTAATGATATTACAAAACGTTGGAATGAAACTAATAAAATGGGTGCTGATAGTGAAGATTATAAAGCTTATTATGCTAGAGATATAAATAATTTCTTTGCTGTTTGGCCAAATGAAGAAGTAGATGCTAAAGGTGCACTTGACCCAAAACAATATCTTAAAGATTTGAAAAAAGGTTATGATATGCCTATTGTAGCAAAAGCTGTATTTAATTATCTTTATAAGAAAATTCCTGTTATGGAAACACTTCGTAATTGTACTGATATTCTTGATTTTTGTAAAACTCAAAATGTTGGTAAACAATTCGAAGTTGTCTATGATATTGTAGAAAATGGTAAAATTAAAACTATTTATTCACAAAGACATGTTAGATTTTATGTTTCTACTAAAGGAATTATAATTCAAAAAGAAGATATAAATACAGGTAAAAGATCAAAACTTGCTTCTGGTTTACCTAGTGTAATATTAAATTCTCTTGATGATAAACCTATTGAAGAAAGAAATATCAATTATGGATATTATTGTGATGAAGCTTATAAAATAATAAATCCTATAAAACTTGGTATTTCTCCAAATCAAAAGGCTGATAAAAATAAAGGAACTGTATCTGGTAAAAATCTACTTAAAAAGTATGATAGAGATTATTTAGTTCTTTTTGATAATGAAGATTTTGATAATTAAGCAATGGATATTAATGATTTATTTGAAGAAGCTGTACTTAATTGGAGAAGTAATAAAGGAATAGGTACTGCATTTATTCCTAATATACTTAACGATAAAGTATTAGTTTATCAAGTTCTAGCTAGAATTTATGCTAGAAGTCCAACTACTACTAGTATAATAATAGTTGAAGATTTTAAAGAAAGAGGTAAAGTTATAGAATTTTTAACTAATAATGAACAAAGTGATAATAATGAAGAATTTAAACAACTTATTAATAATAAACTAATAAGAATATTTACATCTAGTTTTATAATTGGAGGAAGTTGGAATAGTGCTGTTAATTTGTGTATATGGTATAGACCTAAAGAATATAATGGTTCTATTCTTAATTTTGTAGATAGATGTAAATTCAAATTAGTTGTTTTAAATAAGTTATTTATCAAATCTACAGAAGCTACTGCTTTATATAATGTAGCTCCTATATTAGAATGTTTTAAACAATCTCAAATTGATGAATTACGTACAAGCACCCCCGTAGAAGATAGTTGGATTGATACTACAATACCAACTGATAGTGAAACTTGGAAACTCTATGAACATTATTGTAAGTACATAGAAACTACTCTTAATATTTTTGGAAGTTTTGATAATATACAAGAAGCTAGAATTGGAAATATAGCTCTTAACATATCAGCTTCTGAAATATGTAATAGGATTGCAACTGATAATGGTTGGAGTGATCATCTAGATATGGATTATGAATATAATCGTAGAATAGATGAAATGTATAATCCTAATGCACTTAGAGAAAGAGCTAGTCAAATGTATGAATATGTAAGACTTAGAGGTACTTTGTTATCTGACTATGAAGGTAAACTAGAAAGTATACTTAACATAGTGAAAGCTAATTCTGAGAGTAAAATTCTTATTATTAACAAACGTGGTGAATTTGCAAATAAAATAACAGAATATTTAAATAATAATTTTGATTATGATATTTGTGGAAATTATCACAATAAAGTTGATAATATAGATGCTATAGATATAAATGGTAGACCTATTTATATTAAAAGTGGTAAATCTAAAGGAAAAAGAAAAGTTATGGGTTGTAAAGCTCAAATGACTTTAAATGAATCTCGTTTTAATGAAAACAAAATTCATTGCCTTAGTTTATCTAATGCTCCAGATAAATCTCTGAATGTAGATGTTGATATTATTATTATCACATCTCCTTTATGTGAAGATATTGAATCTTATTTATACAGACTTTCAAAAGTTAGACCTATTAATGGAAAATTAAAATTATTTTCTATATTCTGTAAAAACACTATAGAGCAACAACGATTGTTTAACAAATCCGTTAAGCAGTCACACATAATAGTTAATAAAAGTGAATTTACTGATAATGCTGAAAAAAATACTGATTTTCTCATTGTAGATTGAAAAAAAATTCGTATCTTTGCATTGTGAAAGTTAAAACAACGCTCTTTGAAATAATGGACAATACAGAAAAGAATAATGCTAATGGTAATGGTACTCGTGCATTGAGTACTAGACATGATGCAGTTACTGGTCTTAAAGTTCTAAATCTTCTTAATGATAAACAATTAGCTGCTGCTGAAGTTTTTCTTAAAAAGATTGTTGCTACTGAAAAAGGTGGTATTAAGAACGTTAATGAGGGTTTAGCTATCCTTATGCGTGCTCAAGATTTGCAACTACCTTTCTCTAGTTGTATTGAACATATACATGTAGTTAGTGGTAAGACTATAGCTGATATTCATATCATAAAGTCGTTGTTATCAAGGGCAGGAGTAACTTGGAAATGCACTAAAGATTATACTCCTCAGTATCAATATACTGATGGTAACACGATTTATATGGAAACACAACTTCCTGATTATTGTGTTAAATGTCAAAATGCTGATAAAGCAATTAAGCTGAGTGAAGATAATAATGGTGATAAGATAGGTGTTTATCCTGTTAAATGGTATACTGACCTTTCTGGTAAAAAGTATAATGAGTTTCAAGTTAGTGATAAATGTAAAATTGCATTAAATCCTACTCATGCTCAAAAACTTAAAGCTGAAGGTGCTTTTCCTATTATTCGAATACCAGCAGTTCCTGTTGATTTTGTAACTGAATATGAATTTACAAGAATAAAAGAAGTAAAGACTAAAATAATAGAACAAACTTGTATTAGTCATTTTAGTTATAGTGAAGCTGTAGCTGCTGATTTCTTCTCAAAAGATACTTATAAGAAATATGCTCGTATTATGATAGGTCATAGAGCTTTTACTCTTGGTGCTCGTGATATAGCTAGTGATATTCTTATGGGTATTATGGAAGAAACTGAAAATGCAATAATTGATGGTACTCTTGACACCACCGATTTTGTAAACTACGAAGAAGTTCAAGAATAAAAAAAGATTATAGTTATAAACTATATAGTGTTAGTTATTTTTAATTTATTAATTTTTTAAAACATTACAATTATGAAACTCGGAATGAAGTTTAATGTAAACGCCGTAATGGCAGGTCAGAAGTCATCACTCGTAAATGCAACTCCTCAGCTTATTGCTAAGTCAACTCCTGGACAGTTCACTATTACTAGTCCTGTATCTAAGGCTCTTGGTATTGCTGTTGGTGAGAATGTTATGTTCCTTAATAATATTGCTGGTATTGAGCAGGCTATTCAGGCTCGTCCTGATGAACTTGTAAATTATGCTAATGAGCATGGTTGGGATATTGATACTCCAGAAGGAGTTGATGCTCTTGTTAAGGATCTTACTACTTGGTATATTGCTAAGGGTGTTCTTATGTATAAGAAGAGTGGTGAGCCTATTCTTGGTACTGTTCGTGTTACTAAGGAAGAGAAGGCTGCTAAGATTGCTCAAGATGGTCTTAAGATGATTCAGGAACTTTCTGAAGAGGAGAAGGCTGCATTTGCTGCTGCTAAGAACCTTGAGGGAGCTGATGATGATACTCTTGCTGCTGCTCTTACACCCGATGATATTCCTTCTCCAACATATCACGCTGCTAGTGGTTCTAAGACTGCT
>OBLI01000089.1_pt1 | contig 90659 bp, 85 predicted proteins | sample 1519701 | NCBI WGS metagenome assembly OBLI01 (sample SAMEA3663005, study PRJEB22513) | pig gut metagenome | biome: pig gut; feature: pig-associated habitat; material: faeces | place: France | collected 2012
GGCGGTCTATCTCTTGTTTTCGGTTGCTTGCTTCCTTACCGTACATGAGCATTACAAGCGGGCTTGCAGCAGCAGGAGCAGTTGTCGGAGGAGGAATGGCTGCTGGGGTTGCTGTGTTAGCAGCCCCTGTTGCCATACTCGGAGGTGCTGCAATCGGAATAACAGCTCATGTAAAGAATAAAAAACTTGCAGAGGAAAAGCATTCTTTATATACAAAGGCTGTTGAAAAGCAAAATGCCATTCTTGAGCTTCTAAAAAATAAAGTGGGTCAAAGCGAAGAAAGAATAGAATATCTGACTTCGCTTAATACATTATTGCAGGCTGCAATAAAAGACTTGAAGCACGATTTAGCATAGTCTATGGGGAAATATACTTATACAGACGAAGAAAAAGATTTTAATAAAGTTCTTAAAATGAACCAAAATGAATCTTTTTCTTTGGAAAAACGATGCTCTTCTCAGATTAACAGACTTGATGAATCCATAAATTCCAGCGAAGTTCTTTTAAGGTCGCTTGGGTATAATCTTCCGAACAAAACTGTTTCTAAAAAAGAAAAGACTCTTTCAGCAGAAATACAAGAGATAAAACCTTATAAGGATTTGGTCAGAAAAGCTAATGTTGAAATTCAGAATGACATCGAACTAGAAGATTTGCTTTCTGAGAAAGAATTCCAAGATGCATACAAACGGCTTGATGCGATTCATGAGGAATTTTCACATAAAACTAGCATTGTGAATAAAACTGACTTGATGTTCTTAGGGATTGCAACTGCTTTGCAAATTACAAAATCTTTGTTGTTTGGTCAGATTGCTAAAAAATTCGATTATGGAAATAGTTTCAATCCTGATGACAGACTTGCTCATAATGATAAATCCATAGAAAAAGAACATCGTAGTGCAAATGATGAGTTTAAAGAGAATCACGAAAAGCACGGACATGGCTATTGGATGAACATTCTTTATCAGACCCTACCATATGATATTACAAAAGGCTCTCCTGCTATTAATAGAAATATGGAAGGCGGTTACCATAGGATTCATACATTAGGACATGACCCTATTCTTGGATGGATTTTTGGAACAGCAAATATTCTGACTGATACGATAACATTTGAAGATTTCAAATCGAATCGTGTTATCAGAAAACCTAAGATGATGATTACCCCTGAATCAGTTTCTTTTACAAAACTATTTAGCGAAAGTTTTGAAATGTGCAAGGCCGATTCCTTAAATCTACCTGCAGCAATTTTTGCAGAAGGATGCCACCTAAAATCTGATGAGTTTACAAAACTTGGTCTTCCAGTACCGATTTTAGAAGCAATAAATCCTGACTTTGCAAGTAAATTATACAAATCAAATTATGATGCACTTTGTTTTTCAAGAGATTTGAAAATTGTTGGGGCTTCTGCTGGAATTTCTATTTTCATCGATTTGATAATTGGATTAGTACACGGTTTATTCAATAAGGAAAAGATTAATAAAGATTTGTATGAAGTTCGTACCAGAAAAATCCTTTTGATTTCAAACTCTATAGCATCCACGAGTAACATAATTCAAACGGTGATTACAAACAATCCTAAAAACTTAGACCTTGGAGGATTATTGGTTACACTTTCGCATTTATTCATGGATTTAAGATTTATTTCCCGAATAAAGGAAGAGTTTATAAGGCAGGAATTAAATAAAGATTTGATTAAGGAATTGGAACGTTTGGATTCTATTTAAAATTGGTAAAAGTCAGCAAAATAAAGTATACTGTTTTTTTATAGAAGACATGGCAAAATTAACAAAAGTATGTTATTATGCAGTAAAATACATACTTTTGGAGGTGTTGTTATGACAAATACTGCTCTTGTTCAGGTAAAAGTAGATACAGAGACAAAAACAGATGTTACAAGTATTTACGAATCACTCGGTTTGGATTTGCCTACTGCTGTCAGAATCTTTTTCAAAAAAAGTATAGCCGTAGGAGGCTTACCCTTTGAATTGAGAAATGATACTCTCTCCGAAAGATGGAGCATTTACAAAGAGGCCAGAAATTCAATCCAAAAAAACAATGTTCCTGAAATGTCTCTTGATGAAATCAATGCTGAAATCGCCGCAGCACGGGCTAGTAAATAATGGCAAGAAAATATGTCGTTATTGATACAAATGTTCTTGTATCAGCTTTGATAACCAGAAATGAAAACTCCCCAACAGTTCAGATTTTGCATTTCCTTGCAAAAGGAAATATTGTCCCTGTTTACTCTGATGAAATCGTAAAAGAGTACAATGAAGTGCTCAGAAGGGACAAATTTAAGCTTCCAGAAATTATAATTATAAATCTTTTGAAAGATATTATGGACAATGGACTAAAAGTTACAGAATTGACAGAAGTAAACGAAGTAATGCCTGACCCAAAAGATGTAGTTTTTTATGCGGTAACATTATCTGCTCAAGACAAAGATGCTTTTCTTGTAACTGGGAATGGTAAGCATTTCCCTGAAAAGCCGTTTGTAGTAACACCATTGGAATTGGTTCAAATTTTGAAAGACGAAATCGCCTAACAAGAAGTTCAAAGCCGACACGCGGTCAAGCCGCGTGCGGTTTAACTCATTGTTAGGTTGATGGCGCACTGGGGCGCTTCCGAAGGAGAAAGAATGAAAAAGGGGTTCGTTATTTTAAATTTTTTGCTTTTATTTATGCTTTGTTCATGTGTTTCAACACAAATATCAAATTCAAATCCTTTTGTTACATCTGCTAAAAGTAAAATTGGTGAGAAATTTGTAAAAATGGAAGAGCTTTATAATTGCAATTCTAAAGAAGAAGTAGAATTGTTAAAAGTATATCAAGTTACAAATGTAATCATAAAAAAAGAAAACGATATGTTGTATAGAATTGAATATTTTCTCTCTACAGAAAATTCGGATACTGAGATTTTTGTTGAGTTTTATGATTTTGAATATGGTAATTTAAAAGTAAACCGTGACAGTCAATTATTTACAGCTAAATTTATAGAACATGGATCATCAATTGATTATAGAACAGAAACTAAAAGAATATTAAGTGGTTCAACTAATTATATGTCTGTTGAAATTGATCTTGATAGTGCAACACTTTTTGTAAAAAATTCTTATGATAAAGAAGTTATATTAAAATATAAAATATCAACAAAAATAGCTGCTGAAAATAATGATTCATCAATTTATGCTTCTATTGGAAACAGTATTTCTGGTTCTTTTTTATATAAAAATACATATCCATTCAGTTTGTATAAATCAAAATGTATTGGATTTTATGAATCAGATAATAATATAACAGCCATAGAAGGTTCTATTACTTTTTATGGAGATGACGTTGATTATATTTATTCTGCAATTCAAGATTTAAATTCCTTGTCTCAAAATGTTAAAATCAACGATATAATAACAGGAACTATGATAATTGGTGGTGAAAAAATTAAAATAATATCTGAAACAAAAGAAAAAACAATAAAGTATTATGTTTCTCTAAGTGGAAAGTAAAAATGGCAAATACATCATTTTTTTTGGAATTTGAAAATATTTATCGAAAAGAATTAATTTCTCAAAATGAATATAAGGGATGTGAAATTTCAAAAGAAAAAGTTCAATTATCACAATGGGGGAAAAAAGGATTTTTTGAATGTGATGTAGTTATAAAAAAAGATGGAAAACTTCTTGAAGTTCAATGTTTATCATGTTCAGAATATAAAACCAAAAATGGGAAAAATGGTAGTGGAAAATTATTAAAAATAAAAGCGGATGCATTAATGCTTTCAGGAATTAATTGCAAAAAGAAATCATTAGTATTTCTAGGAAAAACAATGTATGAGAAAGTTGTAAAAGAACAACAAAATGGTCGCTTCCCAAAAGATATTGAACTTAAGTTAATTAATCTTTGTAATAAAGAAATATTAGAAAAAATAAAAAAAACATCAGAGGTTTGTTCCTCTGAAATGATAAGATAATCCATATAACACATATAAGGCCCCAAGTTGTCAATACTAATTCTAAAAAAAATACAACTTAGGGCTGTTTTTTTAGAAAAAACAGTCTTTCTTGTGAGAAAAAAATAAAGTTCCCGTTCAAAATAAAAAAGCAAAGCCTGAATCGCAATTCAAAAAAAGATTCCAGGAAAAGCGTCCTGAATCAAACACATATAGTCGGTCACGGCAAACCTGAAAAACAGATTTCCGGCACGTAGACATTTTTGGAGAAAAGGACGCGAGTGACGCAGCGTCCGCCAAAAATGCCGAACGCCCCTGCGTGAAGGTGAACCGGTACCCGTGCCAAGCCTGAAGCAAAAATAAGATGATCATCATACGATGCCTATAGTTATATGGGCAGGTCAAGGCAGGGACAGTCCGCTTATTTATTTTCAACAAAAACAGAAATATAAAAAAGGCGCAGTGGCAGCGTCTATTCAAGGCTCAAGAAGTCACGGCATCCGGAACAGAAAGAATGAGGGGCGGTCTAAGCCGCATATAGTTTTCATTTTTCAAAAGTCCCGCCGTATACGCTTCAGTTATGCGCAAGCCGCGTGAGCGGCGACTGTAATAGTATTTTCGTTTATCGTGCAGAAAGGATTTTTTTCTCCATTATAACTGCTGATAATATAGACTGTGTCGCCTTTTATGGTGTATTTTTCAGTCATTTCGGTTGGTTTTACAGGATTCTGTGTATCTTTGTCAGTCTGATTAAAAGTTACTTCATCCTTTGTGAACGTAAGCGTGTAGTTCCAATAATTATCAGAGCCTTTCCAAGTCGTGTCAGCAAGTTTTTCACCACCACAGCTCATCAAAGTAACCGCGAGCGTAAATGTTGCAAGCGCAACAAAAAGTCTTTTCATAATAAAATATCCTCCGCGTTTATTGTCCGCCGACTATTTAAGGTAAAAACTCTGTATTTGAGCAAAATTATACAGTCAGACTTTTTCCTTGTAGTCAGTAAAAACTCACTTTATTTCTGTGAGTTTTCTCTATATATTTTTGCGTTTTTCTAAGATAAAATATGGGCATGATCAGCGTAATCAGTGTTGACGACCATGAAATGATAAGCCTTGGACTTGAGCAGGTGTTTTCGGAAACTGAAGACATCCGGGTCTGCCATTTCTGCAAGACAAAAGATGAGGCAGCAGCGTTCATCGGCTCAAAATCTCCAGAAGAGCTGAAGCGAACGGTTGCGATGGTTGACATAAAGCTTGAAAACGGAAGCGGCTTTGATGCGGCGGACTTTCTTGTCCGGCGCGGAGTGAACTGCCTTATGTATTCCTCATTTTCAAACGCGGGCTTTGTTGTAAAAACCATGGAGCACAAAATAAAGGGCTTTGTCTCCAAAAATGCCAGAAAAGCAGAAATGCTGGATGCAGTCCGGACAGTCGCACGTGGCGGAACCTACATCCAAAAGGATTTGATTCCCGGCATGATGTATGTAAGCTCAATCCTTGTTTCCCTCACCAAGAAAGAACGCGAGCTTTTGGATTTGATTTCCGAACATCTTCCGAACGAGATAATCGCCTCTCGTCTTGGAATTTCCAAACGCACCGTAGAAAACTATGTCTCCCGCATTTTCGACAACTTCAACGTGAAGAACCGCTACGAACTGAGGCGGTATTTGTAGAAGATTTCCGAGACAGATTCGCGATGAATATCAGTCATCAGAAAATTTGACGAACATTCTATATTGGTATATATTATAAAAATAGACGGAGACACCAAGCAACTGAGCGACCGTCCCCGTAAGCTATTGTTAACAGCCCGTCCGAAGTTGGTGGCTTATGGGGCGGGCTTTTTTATGCTCTAATCCTATTTTACCAGGAAAGTGAGCAAGTCTATAACAAGTGCGATAATTGCAACAACAAGCATTGCTTTTTCGTATTCTGTCACAGACATCCTCCTTCATTCATGAGAAATCGGAGGCAAGCCGCCACAAATTGCAAAGTATCCCCTGTAAAATGTATAGTACACAAAGCAGACAGAATCTGCAATTTGTTTTAATAAAAATGATATTAATTACTTTCCCGAAATAAAAACCTATAATTTTCCAGAAATATACAGAATCCTTTCTCCGCCCCGAAAAATGCCCCAGGCGGAGAATGTGCAGATGAGCCGGTCCGCAAAGTTTACAGGAAGGCGCACGGCTATCAGAAGCAGAATCTTTGAACGGAAGCTGTTTTCCCACAGAAACGTAAGAAAATCAGTCTGGCTGCTTGCCTGGTTGTACGCTTCCACAAAACTCAGAATGTAGCTTATGATTCCGCCCGAAACGCTCATGACAAGGCACAGCACAATGCTGAGAACAATCAGTTTTACAAAAACCGCACGGCCCGTGTCAGTCTTTTTTATGAACCGGATTTTAAAATATCCTGCTGTAAGAGCCGCAAGAAAATGACAGAGCATAAACAGATGTCCGGGTTCGAGCGTCCTGTTCAAAATAAAGTCAATCAGGTGATAGAAGAATCCGGCAAGCACTCCCCACCATGGACCTGCAAGAAAACTGAGCGCCATGATAAAAATCGTGTCACAGAAAAGAGGCAGATGGTTTATCCAGGCCACAAAGTCGCAGATAAGGTAATCTAAAAGACCGGCAAGAACGCTTAAAGCAAAAAATACAAATCTCTTTCGATTTGACGAGTCAAACTTGAAAAGCATGGTTTATTATATCAGCTGTATAAAAAATATGTTATACTCTAAAGATGAAAAAAATCACGGTTTTTATTCTGTCTGTTCTATTCAGTTTTCCCACTTTCGCTCATAAGGCTCAGAAGCAGGCTGAACCGCTTATGATGGAAGGGCTTACTCAAAAGTGGATGGAATGTGAATCGGCGGAGGAAGCTGAATTCAAAAAACATCTTGAAGATTTTCGTGCCGAAGTGAAAAACGCCTCTCATTCTGATACCGTGATTTATTATTTTCCGGAAGCAAAGGTCGTCTACGAAAACATTCTTGACGGAATCAATGAAGGCGACAGGCAGAAAATTGCGGAAAACGTTCGCGGCTGGGAAATCCTCCAGAAAAATCTTGCAAGGTTTCAGCTTGAGCAAGTCTATTATTCCTACAGGATTTTGATTTTTGTAATCATTATTGCAGTGCTCGCATCGCTTGTGTTTTCGGTCATGTATCTTTTGTCATCAAAACTCCGCAAGGAAAATCTTGCCTTTACTGCCCGGATGATAAAAACCCAGGAAGCCGAGCGCGAGCGAATTTCCAGCGAGCTTCATGATACGGTCTGTCAGGATTTGGGTGTGCTCCAGTTCCGCCTTGAAGACGAGGAATCCGTCAGCCTTTGCAAAAAAATCGCTTCCGATGTCCGCAGCGTCTGCTATGCGCTTACTCCGTCTGATTTGGGCGAAGGAATTCTTGAAGCGCTGATTTCCCTGTGCCATGTCCTGCAGAAACAGAGCGGCGTGGAAATTGTCCTGAGCATTCAGGATGAACTCAAAAACAACAAGGCTTTTAAGACTTTTCCGAAAGACAAAAGTCTGAACATTTACCGAATCGCGCAGGAGATTATCACAAATGCAATAAAACATTCGGAAGCAGAAAGTATAAGCGTGCTGGTCAGAACCGTTGATGAAAAAAGTTTCAAGATTATCGTTTCTGATGACGGAAAGGGCTTTGATTTGAAAAACGCGCTCAAAAAGAAAAATCACTTCGGACTGAAAAACATTCAGACCCGCGCGGAAGGGCTCGGCGGCGGAGTCAGCTTCAATACAGAAAAAGGGGCAGGAACGCAGGTGACGGTCACCGTGCCGTATTAAAACGGAATTTTGCAATCCGGACAGCAACATTCGCCCTGACATTGTAATAATTGAAGTTACATCAAAAATCTGTTAAAATCGGCGTATGAAAATAAGCAGCAAATTTACGGTGGCGGTTCACACGTTGCTGTGCATTTTCCGTTTTAAAAAAGAATACAAGGTTACCTCGGATTTTATTGCCGGAAGCACGGGCGTAAATCCTGTGATTATAAGGCGGACGCTCATTTCGCTCAAGGCGGCGGGTCTTGTGAACGTTGCGGCAGGAACAGGCGTAGCTGAGCTTGCGGTAAAGCCGGAGGATTTTACACTTTTTGACATTTACAAGGCTTCGGGCAGCATGGAAGAAAATATTTTTGGTTTTCACGAGCAGCCGAATCCCGCGTGCCCTGTCGGTGGAAACATTCACAACATACTCGACTCCCACCTTGCGGACGCACAGAAAGCGTTTGAGCAAAAGCTTGCAACGGTAAAATTTTCCGACCTTGCGGCAGAACTAAAAAAGGCGGAATCCGCGGAGAAATAACAAGCAGAAGAAAACAACCTGCGGATAAAACTAAACATAAATTTGAATAAAAATTTTAATTTTCTTTTAAAATTAAGAAGTACAGAATGTTAATAAAATCAGAATAACCGTGTCCTTTCATAGCGCCGGCAATCCACAGGCAGTTGATGTAAATGTAACCGCCAGCCTCAATCGGAATCCATGCATTTTCAGCCGGAATATATTCAATAAAACACTTGCCGCGCTCCTTGCTCCTGTAAAAAACAAGCCCGTCTTCAAAGCGGTTTTTCATCCATTCCTTTTTAGCAAGGCTCTGTTTTCCAGACATGGCGCAGCAGATGTGCTCCAAGTCAATGTTCTCTTTTGTAATTCTTATATATTCCATAAAGCTCCGTCCAGAAAGAAAAATTATTTTTCCCAGCTTAGCCGCATCAAGATAAAAGTTTTCATGTCTTCGTAAAAGTCCATTTTTGGCGGAATAATGCCGATTTGATTAAGGGCGGCTTTGACTAGCGGATTCTTATAGCAGCAGACCGCATTTGAAGATGCAAAAAAAAGCACATCCAACTGAATTTTATAGGATTTTTCAGCGGAAATATTAAGCATTTGCGAGAGCCTGTCGCGGAATAAATATGCAAAGTTATAATATTTTTTTTTGAATGAGGCGAGTCGTTCGACTGTTACATTTGTTTCAATAATCGGATTTAAATACGAAACGTATCGCATATAATCCTGGTGCGCGTTTACAAGCCCTGCCCAGACTTCTGCAATTACTTCAAGACTGAAATTATTTTTTTGCGGAAAAGCAGAAAGAAGCGAATTGAAGTATGCGGTCATTTTGTCGGAGGCAATTTCAAGAATGATTTCTTCTTTTGTTGTTACATACTTATATAAATTTGCGCGGGACCAGCCTAGTTTTTCTGCAATCGTGGAAAGAGTGATTTCTGTATAAGGAAAATTTTCAAAGAGTTCTTCGGTTGCTTTTTTTATCTGGTTCAGACGCTCTTCTTTCTGGTCGTAGCTTCGCGCGCGGATATAATCTGCCATGCAAATATAATAGAATAAAACAATTTTTCTTTCAAGAATAAGTGATAAAACGTTGTTTATTCTAATTTTTAGTATTGACAAGTAACTAAAATGTTTGTAAATTCTGTTTAAGTAACGGAATGTTTCTTAAAAATAAATAAAATGTACTATTATGTATGTGCGCTAGGGATAGTAGCGCCTGCGAAGCAGTCCGGTAGCGAAGCGGACGGATGAGCAGTTTGCGAAGTGCGGATAGCCCGACCGTTGCGGCAGTTGAGCTTGCGAAACGAACGCAGCGGTAGCGTCCAAAAAATGGAGAAATTATGTACTTGGAAAAAATCAATTCACCGGCTGACTTGAAAAAACTTTCTTTGCCGGAGATGATGGCTCTTGCGGAAGAGATGCGCGAGGCTTTGTTCAACCGGCTTACGAAAATCGGCGGACATTTTGGACCGAACTTTGGAATGGTTGAGGCGACAATCGCGCTTCACTACGTTTTTAATTCGCCTGTGGACAAGTTTGTTTTTGACGTTTCGCACCAGAGTTACGCGCACAAGCTTTTGACCGGGCGAAAAGCCGGATATTTAGACGATGCGCATTTTGCGGAGGATTCCGGCTACACGAATCCTGACGAGAGCGGGCACGATTTTTTCAATGTGGGACACACTTCAACTTCTATTGCGCTGGCGGCAGGTCTTGCGAAAGGGCGCGATGTTCTTGGCGGAAAGGAAAATATTATCGCAGTGATTGGCGACGGCTCGCTTTCTGGCGGCGAGGCTCTTGAGGCTTTGAGCGTTGCCGGTTCTGAGCTGAATTCGAATTTCATCATTGTTGTGAACGACAACGAGATTGCGATTGCGGAAAATCACGGTGGAATCTACAAGAATCTGAAAGAATTGCGCGAGACAAACGGAAAATCTTCCAGCAATATGTTCCGCGCATTCGGGCTTGACTATATTTATGAGGAAAATGGAAACGACATCGGCGCAATGATTGCGCTTTTTGAAAAGGTAAAGGACATTGACCATCCGGTTGTGCTTCACATTCACACTTTGAAAGGAAAAGGCTACGCCCTTGCTGAAAAAAACAAGGAGGCCTGGCACTGGACTCTTCCGTTTGACCGCGCGACAGGAAAAACGACTGTGAATTTTGGAGACGGGGAAAGCTACGGCGCGATTACTCCGAACTGGATTATGGAGCGTGCCGAAAAGGACAAGAAATTTGTTGTCGTGACTCCTGCAATGCCGGCCTCGGTCGGACTTGTGCCTGAGCTTCGTGTAAAGCTCGGCCCGCAGTATCTTGACGTTGGAATCGCGGAGGAGGCGGCAGTTGCGGTCTGCGCAGGAATCGCGAAAAACGGCGGAAATCCGCTTCTGGTTACAAATATGACTTTCCTGCAGCGTGCTTACGACCAGATTTCGCAGGATGTCTGCATAAACAATCTGCCGGTTACAATGCTGATGAACTACACTTCGTTTGACGGACTTACCGACGTTACGCATTTGGGAATTTTCGGGCTTGCGGTATTCACGAATATTCCGAATCTTGTGGTTCTTGCTCCGACCTGCGCGGAAGAATATCTGAATATGCTGAACTGGTCGATTGAACAGAAATCCCACCCGGTTCTGATTCTGATTCCGGGAAATGAAGTTGCTCATCGAGAATCTTGCGCAGAAGAAAAAACTTTTGACGCGCTTGACACTTACAAAGTTGAAAAGAAAGGCGAGAAAGTTGTAGTTGTCGCGCTCGGCGACTTTTACCAGAAAGGCGAGGCTGTTGCGGCGACGATAAAAAGAGCTCTTGGCTTTGAGCCGACTTTGATAAATCCGCGTTTTGCAAGCGGCGTTGACAAAAAACTTCTTGAAGAGCTTAAGAAAGACCACGAGCTTGTGATTACGCTTGAGGACGGAATCGTGAGCGGCGGATTCGGCGAAAAAATCGCCTCGTTCTACGGAACTTCAAATATGAAAGTGAAAAATTACGGCCTGGAAAAGAAATTCTACGACCGCTACAATCCTGCCGAGCTTTTGAAGGAGCTTGGAATGTCTATAGAACAGATTCTTGCGGACGTGAAAGGAATTCTTGGGAAATAAAAAACTGGGAAACAGAAATTTGGAGGCGCGGCTTGTGAAAAAACTTTTGCTTTCATTTTTATTCAGTGCGGTTTTGGCTGCGGGTTCCTGTGCTTTTGCGGAAAATGCCGTAAATGGAGAAAATATGAAAATCAGTGTTTCGGACGGAAAAAATAAAATCGTTTATGAACTGAACGCAAGCGGGCAGAGCAAATCGCTTTACAGTCAGCTTCCGATAAAAGTTCAGATTGAAAACTACAGCACAAACGAAAAAATCTTTTATCCGAAAGAAAAAATTCCGCTGAAAAACGGAATTGAAGGCTCAGGCGATTCGGGAACGCTGGCATATTTCTCACCCTGGGGAAATATCGTTCTTTTTTACGGAAAATTCAGCGGGTATCCTGGACTTTTTATTCTTGGAAAAGCGGTCAGCGGCGCGGAGAATATAAAAAATCTTTCAGGCATTGTTAGCGTGGAATCGGAAAAATAAATTCGGAAAATCATCCGGCAAACAACTGGGAAAGAGATACAGCCAACAGGAGCGGAATCTAACACATTGAGGGGGGGGGAACGCCCGAAAAATTTGGAGGAAACATGAAAAAACTTTTAATTTCACTTTTGGCAGGAAGAATTCTTATGTTTGGAGCAAATGCGCAGAGTTCACAGGGAACACAAAACGCAAAAAAGACGGTTGTCTGCTATTTCAGCGCGACAGGGACTACGCAGCGGCTCGCAAAAACAGCGGCTTCGGCTTTGGGCGCGGACTTGCACGAAATTGTTCCGGTGCAAAAATATTCTAGTGCGGACTTGAACTGGCGAGACAATAATTCTCGCTGCGTAAAAGAAAACAACGACAATAAAAGCCGGCCTGCAATCGCAAACTCGATCGACCTGAGCGGCTACGGCAACGTGATTATCGCATATCCAATCTGGTGGGGACTCGCTCCAAAAATCGTCTACACATTCGTTGAACAGAACGACCTGAACGGCAAAAATCTTGTAACGCTATGCACAAGCGGCGGAAGCGGACTTGGACGAAGCGGCTCGGATTTGGCAAAGCACGCAAAAGGCGCAGTCCTGAAAGGCGGCCGGGAATTCAGAGGAAGCGCGTCCGGCGCAGATGTGAAAAAATACATCGACGGAATTTTGAAATAAACGGACTGTGTGCCATTTCCAGGCAAACAACATGGGAATCTCTTTTTTTAGAAAGTTTAAACAAATATTTTGAGGGGGAAAATTATGCCACAAAATGAAAATTCAGAAAATCAGAATCCGCAGAAAATTGTTCAGACGGCTGGGCGTGCGGCTCTTGGCGAGTTTGCGCCGGACTTTGCGCGCTTCAATGACGATATTCTTTTTGGCGAAAACTGGAACAATCATGACATCGACCTCAAAACCCGATGCATTATCACGGTGGTTGCCCTTATGGCGCAGGGAATTACGGACAGCTCACTTAAATATCACCTTGAAAACGCAAAGAAAAACGGCGTTACCAAAAACGAGATTTCCGCGGTTGTTACCCACGTTGCGTTTTATGCCGGCTGGCCGAAAGCCTGGGCGGTCTTCAATCTGGCAAAGCAGGTCTGGACGGAGTAGGTTTTAGTTATTCAAAATTTGCATATCAAGTTATAAAAACAAAATATTGGCAATATCTGATTTTTAATGTTGTTTTGAACTGGAGTCTGCTGAAAAATTCTTACTCTAATTTTTTTGAAAGGAAACACAAAATGAAAAAACAATTTCTGCTGTTTTTTATGTTGATTGCCTTTGCTTCTGCCGGAGCTTTTGCCCAGAATCAGAGCATTGTCTATTTTACGCGCGATGTTTCTTCCGCGGGGCTTATGAAAGTTTACCGCGCTCTGAACCAGAAAATCGAGGGGAGCGTTGGAATCAAGGTGAGCTTTGGCGGACCCGACGAGGAAGTTCTGCAGCCGGAGCTTTTGCGTGAGCTTGTCAGGACGACTGGTGGCACAATGTTTGACGGAAACGGCTTGTCGGGCAACAGGCGTACTTCGGAGATGAATCTTTCGCATGCTAGACGGCACGGATTCACGGAAATCGGAAAATGCGTGATGGTTAGCGACAGCGACTATATCAATCTGCCTTTGACTGGCGGAAATCTTTTAAAATACGCGCGAACTGGAAAAGAATTCGCCGATTTTGACACGCTGATTTCAGTTTTCCGCGTCCGGCTTCACATGCTCCCGGCTTTTGACGGAAACATCAAAAATATTTCGCTCTGCCTTGCCAACCGAAGCGGAAAGTGCATTATTCATTCAGGCGGCACGGACGAAAATTATTACCACAGCACTCCGGCGGACGTTCTTGAAAAAAGCTTTGCTGATGCCGCAAAAGCCGCGCTTGACTACAAGAAAAACTGGGCGTTCATCAACGTTCTTGACGACATCGAGCCGAATGACAACTGCCGTGGCGCAAAAAATCTCGGAAAAATCGGAATCATAGCCTCGAGCGACATCGTTGCCCTTGAGCAATGCACTTTGGACTTTTTGATTGAAAAAACCGATGTTGACAATGCCACAAAATCCGAATGGAAATCCGCTCACTGCACAGGAATGGTCGAGCAGCTTGAAAAACTCGGCGGTGGCACAAGAAACTATCGGCTCGTGGAATTGAAGTAGGGGAGAACTTGGAGAATATTGCAATGAAAAAAATTATTTTTACGGTGGCTGCCGCTTGCCTTTTGTGCGGCTCAGTTTTTTCGGAATCTAAAATGATTTTAATCAAAGTCGGGACTTTTTTGATGGGAAGTCCTGCGTCTGAACGGATGCGAGATGCGGACGAGGTGCAACATTCTGTTACGGTGGACGATTTTTATTGCGACGCGTTCGAGGTTCAGCAGTCGGATTACGAAAAACTGATGGGAGAAAATCCGAGCTGGAACAAGGGTGCGAATCTGCCGGTTGATAATATCTCGTTTTATGACGCGCTTGAATATTGCAACAAAAAATCTGCGGCTGAAGGGCTGACGGCGGTTTACAAGATTGGCGGAAAAAACGCGAAGTTCCCCGATGTATCTGTGGACTTGGTGGCGGACGGCTACCGGCTTTTGACTGAGGCTGAATGGGAATACGCCTGCCGTGCCGGAACAACGATGATTTTCAGCACTGGCAACTGGAACAATCCGAAAGATGCGAACTATGAGGGAAGCTATCCTCATTTAATAGAAGAAAATTATGTTCGGCGCACAAATCCGAATGTTCAGCCGGGCTTGAACCGCGGAAAAACGGTTGCGGTGGACTCTCTCTCTCCGAATGCGTTCGGGCTTTACAATATGCACGGAAATGTGAGCGAGTGGGTTTTTGACTATTACGGCGAGTATGGCGATTCTGTTTCTGCTTCGGGCGTTGCTGGACGTTCTGGCGGAAAATCTGTTTTGAATCCGCTTGGTTGCGTCAGTTGGCGTTTACCGTGTGAACCGTGGAGGTGGCTTCAATGATTTTGGAAAGCATTTGCGGAGCGCATATCGTTCGGCTTCAAATCCGCTCACTAAAGACAGAAATCTTGGATTAAGAATCGCGCGGAACGCCGGAAAACGGAACGGCGTTTTTGAGACAAAATATGATGAGAAAGTCGCTTCAATCTCTATTCCAAAAAATCCTCGCGTGCTGGTCGCGTATTTTTCTTATTCTGGAAACACCAAAAGCGCGGCTGAATACATTTCAAAAAGCCTGAAACAAAAATTTGGCGATGAAAAAGTTGACCTTGTGGAACTTGAAATGAAGAATCCGTACCGCGGCGGAATCTACGATGTAAGCCAGCGCGACTTGATGAGCGGAACGCGGCCTCCTTTAAAGACAAAAATCTCTGCCACAAAAATGGCGTAATACGACGTTGTTCTGCTCGGCTACCCGACTTGGTGGGCGACTCTTCCAATGCCGGTTTACAGTTTCATTGAAAGCTACGATTTTTCAGGCAAAACCGTGGTTTCATTTTCAAGCCACGGCGGAACAATGTACGGCGACAGCGTGAGCGACCTTTCAAAGCACTTGCCAAAAAGCTACCTGGGGCTTCCGTTTGAGTTCTTCTATTCCGGTGGCCGCGACCTGAATGCAAGAATCGACGAATGGCTGAAAGAAAGCGGACTGTGAGCTATTTTGAATATGAAAATGCGAAAACTTCTTAAAATCATCACCGACATTCTTATGTTCGCGGACTTTATTTTTCTGATGAGCCATGAGGTTATTCGAAACCTTTCGGCGCATGGAATTTTCGGGGCTACGCTTTTTGCGCTTTTCATTCTGCACCACATTTTGAACGGCGGCTTTTACCGTTCCTTGAACCGCGGAAAATATAATTCCGTGCGGATTTTGCTGAGCGCGACTGCGTGGCTTTTGTTTGCGCTTATGATTTTGATGGCGTTCAGCTCGGTTATGATGAGTGGCGCGGTTTTTGCGTTTTCTTCTATCAACATGACTTCCTGGAGCCGACCGCTGCACGCTTTTTCATGCTCCTGGGGATTTCTGGTGATGGGCTTTCACTTGGGGCTTCATCTTCATTCAAAGTTGAAAAAACTTGAAACGGCGGCGAATGGCAAAAAAGCGGACGGCAGAAATTCCGCGTGTTTTGCAATCCTTCAAATTCTGTGGATTTTAATTTTCGCACTCGGAATCTTCTGTATCGTTCACAGCCAGCTTTATGTCTATCTTTTCTGGCAGAACGCATGGAAACTTTCCGCTCCGAACATTTTTGTATGCGTGTCAGAATATTTGGGAATGACCGCCGGAATGATTATGCTTTCGCATTTTGCGATGAAACTATTTACAGAAAAAAAGCACAGGTAATTTTTTTTTCAGGAGCTTTCCTGCCTTGCGGCAGGCCGGGCTATCCGCACTTCGCCGTCTTCGCGGCTCATTCCTTCACTTCGTTCCGGAACTGCTCCGCAGGTGCTACTATCCCTAAGCCACAGGCTTAGGCCGTGCGCGTGAGCGCACACGTAAAATACCGAGTTTTGCGCAGCAAAATCTCGCAGCATACCTACGGTATGAAAAATGCCTAAGCCGTGTTTGTTTCATCAGCCTGCAGAAGCAATCATTCTGTCAATGTCTGTGAATGTGTTTTCAGTTGCTTCTGAGTGATACATTAGGAATCCATGAGAAAAAATCCGTACTTCCGGGATATTCCTGGATGAATTCTTCCCTGCTCAGAATCGCGGCTGGAGTTTTGTAAACGCGTCCCTGCCGGCTGAATATTTCGGTCTTCGCGTCAATCACCCGGAAATTCATGCCGTGCTTCAAGTCATCAATCTGCTGCATGGAAGTCGCCTCGTAGCCCTGCGCCGAAAACAAATCCTGCGCCGCCTCCAGAATCTCCTGCTTTGTGTTACCTTTTTCCGCCATATAGAGTTTCCTGAATAAAAATATCACTGACAATATATCCGACCGACTGATAGGGTGTCAAACGGAAATGTTTTATCTTCAATTGATTTCTTGTTGTGTTACGGTAACATTCCGTGAACTGGTGCGCTTTTGACAAACGTTATTTTGATTTTCTCCGGCAACATCTGTTTTCTGCCTGCGTTAAAATAACGTTCGACGAATTTGCTTGATTTCTCCTTGCGTTACCGTAACGTTTGCCGTCCACACGTAATTTCTTGAAGCGTTACAGTAACGTTCGCAAAACTTTGCATTTTCATAAAACGTTAATTTCCCATTTTTCTTGACCCTTATCACGTATTCATCTTAAATATACTTTCTCACCGCTTCAATGTAACTTACCGCGTATCTTGAAAGAATCACGTTCTTCTTCGTGATGATTCCAATCCGCATTTTCTCGTCAAGTTCGAGCAGTCGCGCCACGATATGATCTCCGTTCAGCTCCTCGTCGATTACACCAGAGCTCACTGTAAATCCGTCAAGTCCAATAAGAAGATTAAAGAGAGTCGCCCGGTCTCGCACCATGATTGTTTTTTCGTGCTCAATTGCAGGGTAAGGCTCTTCGGAAAAATAAAATGAACTGTGCTCCCCCTGCTCAAAGACGAGATACGGAAACGGCGCAAGGTCTTTCACGGTGATTCGGCTTTTTTTACACAGCGGATTTTTGTCGCTTATAAAAACGTGAGGCTTTGCTGTAAAAAGCTCGGAGAATTCAAGCTCGTTTTTTTTCAGGAGTTTTCCGATTATCTCCTCGTTTTTTGAGTCTGTGTAGAGAATTCCGACTTCGCTTTTCAGGAACGAAACGTCCTCGATGATTTCAAAAGTCTGAGTTTCCCTGAGCGTGAAATTGTATTTGTTTCCGCCGAATTCTTTGATTACGTCAACAAAAGCATTCACCGCAAACGAGTAGTGCTGGCAAGAAACGCTGAAAAACGGATTTGCACTTCGCTTTCCTGTGAATTTTTCCTCGAGCAAGTCCGCCTGTTCAAGAACCTGCCTCACGTAAGATAAAAAAATTTCGCCGTCTTTTGTGATTTCAATTCCTTTGTTTGTGCGCGAGAAGATTTTCACGTTCATTTCGTCTTCAAGCTGCCTGATTGCGGCTGTGAGGCTCGGCTGCGAGATAAAGACTTTTTCAGCCGCTTTAGAGATTGTTCTGCACTCGGCGACTGTAACTGCATATTTTAGCTGCTGTAGTGTCATTTGTTTCATTTTAGCTTTTTAGTATAGTTTAAATCTATACCGCATAGATGGTGAGATTGCAAAACTTGAGGACACTTTTATCACTAGAACAAACAACCATTACCGGACTTGTTCTGTCAATTTTCATTTAGAGTATATTCAAACCATAAAAACGGCTAAGACATTGAGTGTAAGCGTGCCTTGTCCAAATGTATTTAGACGTTATTTTTTTGCAGCCTCATAAAGTGGATAAACTTTTTTAGAGATTTCGGTTAAGTCTTTTATGCGGCTTGTGTTGGAAGGATGGGTGCTCATAATTTCTGGAATCTGACTTCCACCGAGCGCAGACATTTTTTCCCAAACTGCAACAGCTTCATTAGGATCGTACCCAGCGCGTGCCATAAGTTCTGTTCCAATGTGATCCGCTTCTGTTTCGTGCGAACGTGAAAACGGAAGAGTCAAAGTATATTGAGCCGCAAGACCAAGCAAAGAGTTTCCAGTTTCATTAAGTCCTGCAACGGAAGAAACAACTGCGATTCCGGCGTTTTTTAAAGTTTCGCTGCTAGCCTGCTCACGACTGTGTTCCCTAAGTGCGTGCGCAATTTCGTGTCCCATTACAGCGGCAAGCTGCGAATCTGTCAAATTGAGGCTTTGGATAATTCCAGTGTAGACAACAATTTTTCCGCCAGGCATACACCAAGCATTTACAGTGTTGTCGCTGATTACATTCACCTGCCAGTTCCAAGAAAGTGCGTCTTCTCTAAAATCTCCAACCTGCGCAATCAAATTTTTTGCAACATTTCTTACGCGGGCAACAGTCGTAGCGTCAACATTCAACGTGCCGGACTTTTTTGCCTCGGCAATAACCTGAGCATAAGACTCATTCGCGCTCTGCTCCATCTGTTCTTCTGAAACAATCATAAGCTGATTTCTGTCCGCTCCCACATTTCCTGCTGAAGTCGTTGTTGCCATGCATCCCAAAAACAAAACTAAAACAAAAGATGAAAACAAAATCCACAAAAAATTTTTCATAAAAATATTTCCTCGCAAAAAACTAAAATTTATTATACAAATATTTTTATCTTCTTCAATTGAATTTTTATTTTTCATTTAAGCGCGCTGACATTTTTTTTACTTCAAGAGAAAACTGCTCTTTTATTTTTTCAGGAAAAATTATTTTTATAGCTGAGCCAAATGACAAAAGAAATGGAACAAGCCAGCTGACTTCCGGCGCGTTAAATTTTACAATTGAAGTTTCTGAAGAAAACTTCTCAACTTTGCAAACTGCAAATTCATCAAGGATTCTATAAAGCTCGTTGTCTGAAACTTGAGCAGTTATTTCAATCATCGAAATTTCTTTTTCCGCACTATAAGAATTCTTCTGCTCAGCTCCAAATTTTTCTTCCATAAAAACTTTTTTATTCAGTACTTTTAGATTGCAGATTCTATTAAGCTTGAAATATCTTGGAGCACAACGCACATTGCACCAACCGTAAAAATACCAGCCAACACCGCGGAATACAATTTTCCAAGGCTGAACAGTTCTATGCTCAGTTTTTTTGTTAAGTGAAAAATAATCAAACTCAACTTGCTGTTTTTCTATTATGGCATTTTTAAGTTTGTTAAATATTCCGTTGATATTTTTTCCCTGCGGATTCCATGGAGAAAAATCAAGTTCAAGCCAGTCAGTATTTTTTTTAGCAAACTTGCTGAGTTTTTGCACCGCAGTTTTTTCCGCAGAATTTTTGCAAGAATGCTCACTGCCTGTAAGTTTTGCAACAGCCTTCAAACTTGAAACAACAGAGCATTTTTCTTCATCAGTAAAAATAGTTTTATCCAGCACATAATTTTCTGCAATCGCAAATCCGCCGTACCTTCCTTGTGTAGAATAAACAGGAACTCCCGCTTCTGCCAAAGATTCTGCCCAACGCAAAATTGTTCTTTCAGAAACACCAAAATGTTCCGCGAGATTTTTTGCAGTTACCGATTTTTTATCCAAGAGAATGTAAACAAGCTCAAAAAGATTTTTCTGCGACATATTTTTATTTTAAAATCTATAACGCACCATGACAGAAGCAACAGAAGATTTTATTCCAGGCACAGTATAAAGCTTCACTGCGGATTTTCCGTCTTCTTTATATTCTGATATTCCGTTTTTGCATTCAAGAAATTCATAATTTGCCAGAATTGAAAAAGACTTGTAACGCAGTTCCGCACCAAACAAAAATCCAGAGCCATACATCGCATCGCGGAAATCTGTATTTCTAAAATAATGTCTGTCAACTGCAAAGCAATAAATATAAGGATAGCAACGCCAGTTTAAAATCAAATTCCAGTTAGAAAAAATTTTATATTCGGCTTCAAGAGAAATAAACGGAAGTACAAACTGCTGCTCGTAAGAAAGTCCAGTTTCATTAATTTTTTTTCTTTCGATTGAACTGCTCAAATACTCTCCATTCTCATAATCCGCATACTTATAATATCCGTCGTGCGCCTTAAATTTTTGATTACGATAACGCAAGCCAAACTGCGGAACAAGTTTTATTTTTTCAAAAACAAATTCATATCCGCTTTTTGCTTCAACTTCAAATTTTCTTTCAACTGAAAGATCATGTTTTGAAAAATTTGTTGCTCTTGTTTTATCCTCTCCAAGCCAGTCCCAGTCTTCAATCGTTCCGTACTTTATCGGCAATGCGCAAAGAAAATCAACATCAGTAACAATGTGAAAAATATTCAGCCTAGAAGAAATATCCGCAACAGGAATAAAATAAGTTTTCCAGTCAAGCCGGCTAAGAACATCGCCAGAATCATAAACATATTCCTGAACTTTTCCAGACTGAAAACCAACGGAAGCCGCAAATGAAAAAGTTTCAGCACTGAACTTGAAGCAAGAGAAAAATGAAATAAATAAAGACAAGAAAAAAATTTTTTTCACAGACATTTTCATCATAGCATTTAAGCAAAAAAAAATAAATGCAATTTAAAACAAAACATGACATACTGTTGTCATATTAACCATTTTATAATTCAGGCATAAATTTTTTTCAATGGAGAAAACATGAAATACGAAATCGTAGAATTGCCGCAAATGACATTCGCAGGACTTACAGAAGTAACATCAAACAGCTCGCCGAATATGACGCAAAAAATTGGCGGACTTTGGCAGAAAGTTGGAAACATGCAGTCAAAGTTCACGGGCAGAACAAACCAAAAAGCAGTGGGTCTTTACTGCGACTACGGAATGCCGACAGAACAGGATTACACGGTTCTTGTTGGAGTCCAAATTTCAAATGAATCAGCAGGAGATGCAAAAGAAAAAAGCTTTGCAGTAAAACAAATTCCAGGCGGAAAATATGCAAAGTTCACGGTGAAAGGCGACGTTGCAAAAGATGTTGGCAAAACTTGGGCTGAAATTTGGAACACTCCGCTTGAACGCACATTCACTGGCGACTTTGAAGAATACCAGGAAGACTGCGACGGAAAAACAGGAACAATTTTTATTTACATTGCAATAAAATAATTTTTTTTGCAATGTAAAACTGCTGACATTTTTTTCAAAGGAAAATATACTAATCTTCAAAAAGGTAAAAAAAATGTCGGCAGGAAAAATCTTTAATAAAACATTCATCTGGTGCAAAAAGGAAATTATCTTTTGCATCACATTTTTATTCGCGCTCGTTTCAATGTTTTTTGTAAAGCCGGATGCAAAATATATTTCGTACATCGACTTTGGAACGCTTCTGACTCTTTTTTCGCTGATGGCTGTAGTTTCAGGCTGGCGGCGGACAGGGCTTTTCGACGCTCTTGGGAAAACCGTCTGCCGAAAAGTTCACGGTCAGCGCGGACTTTGCCTTACGCTTGTTATGCTTTGTTTTTTCACAAGCATGATTATTACAAACGACGTGGCGCTCCTTACATTTGTTCCGTTCGCGATTGTGCTTCTTTCAGGAACGAGCGGTTTTCTTCTATTGTATACCGTCGTTCTTCAGACTCTTGCGGCGAACCTTGGAAGCATGATTACGCCGATTGGAAATCCGCAGAATATATTTTTGTTTTCAAAAATGCCGCTCGGCACAGTCCAGTTTATGAAAATTCTTTTTCCGTACACATTGCTTTCTTTTATGCTTCTGATTTTTTCAACTCTGATAATTAAAAATGAAGAAACGCAGATTGAACAGCAGGAAGCCAAAGCTGAAATCACAAGCTGCGCAGGAAAAAATATTCTGTACACTGCCCTTTTTATATTGTGCCTGCTTTCAGTTGCGGACGTAGTTCCAAAATGGGCGGCGGCAGTCCTTGTCGCTATTTGCGTTCTTGTTTCCGACCGGAAAATTTTCTGCAATATCGATTTTATGCTGCTTCTGACATTCACGGCGTTTTTCATTTTCACAGGAAACATCGCGCGGCTGGAAAGCGTGGACAGTTTTCTAAAACGGATAACCGGAGGAAACGAATTTACCGCAGGCCTTGCGTTCAGCCAGTTGATAAGCAACGTTCCCGCAACACTTTTACTTCATCCGTTTGCGCAGAACACAAAGGAGCTTCTGCTTGGCGTAGACATCGGCGGGCTTGGAACACCAGTGGCATCTCTTGCAAGCCTTATAAGCCTAAAACTATACACGCAGGAAAAAGGCGGCACCGGAAAATTCCTCGCAGTCTTTACGCTGATGAACATTATTTTTCTAGCCGCCCTCTGCGCAATGAAAGCGATTTTAAAATAAAAAACTATTTTCTTAATTAGCCCTAAATTCGAGTTTTATAGTTTAATGTCATTATAGGGCTTGCCACTGCGATGTTTCTAAAAGAAACTCGATTTATAATCTATTGTAGTTTTACAACAGATTCCTAACCGAGTTTACTGCGTAAACATCGCAGTGTCGCAGCACAGGAATGACACATAAATGCCTGTCCTTTTCAAACTTCGACATTCAGGTTAATTTTCACGAAACACTGGAATAATTTTTTTCATAAATTTTCCAACAAGAGAAATGGCTGGTCCTAAAAGAAGTCCCATACAGACTGAACCGAAAATATTTGTTCTAAGTCCGACTCCGGCAAAAGTCGCAACTGGATTCGGAATGTTGTTTTTTGCAAAGCAAGCCGCCACAAGTCCAATTGTAATTGCAGAATAATCAAAAATAATGCGGACAACAAAAAAAGGAAGCTTAATAAATCTATCGCTGATAATTTTAGGAACCGCATCGTAAGGAGCAATTCCCAATTCTGAATTCATATAAATCGCGCAAGCAGTTACAAAAAGAAGCAAAATAAAAGCAAAAATTCCAGCCTTTGGCAAAAGTTCCGCATTCTGCAAAAACTGATGAAATCCAATCAGCTTCCAAATCCAGCGTGAAAAATCAGAAACAAATCCGATAAAAAACATATTCGCAATCGAGCCAAAACCGATATGCTGCGCCCCAAACAAAATTACAAAAACAAGAAAAACCGCGTAATCCATAATCTGAATCAAGCCGATATTATCAGTTCCAAGCAATGCCGCCACATGATAATTCATAAAAGTCGCAGGATCAGTTCCCCAGCCAATTTCAATAAGAACTGAAAGCGTAATTCCCATCATCACAACCGCAAAAAGCATAACCGGAAGTTTTACCTGCCACTTTTGAGGAAAAAACTGTTTAATGCTAAAATTAATTTTCATATAAATTCCCTTTTATTATTATTCTAAATTTTAAGATAACCAATAATTTTAAAAATTGAATTCTGAATATCTCTTATAAATTTCCATATTTCATCTATGCAAATCAGATGAAGTTCAAAATAAAGCGTTATGTCCAAAACTATCACTGCAATAAGTTTGTAAATAGCGCAACTAGGTTTTATTCCGCACGAAATCTGAAACGTAATATATAGAAGAAAATAAAACAAAAGAAAGAACAGAATATTTGTTTGCAAAAGAAGAATTGAAACAATGCTCAACACCACAATCATTGCGCAAGAAATTCTCTGCAAACTGCGCACATAAATAAATGAAAAAATCAATTTGAAAATAAAATATGCCGCCAACAATGCGCAAAGAAAAATTAAAAACAAAAAATTTTCTGGCAAATTATTTTTCACAAAATCAATGATTGAAATTTTATTGCAAAGTGAATTGCCATTTATAAGTTCAGGTTTTAGTATCAGAATAATTACTGCCGCAAAAACTAAATCAAAAACAATATCAAAGAAATTCAAAAATGCAAAACCGATTTTTTTACCAAGTGATTTTTTTATTGTTGGCTCTTCATATTCATCTTTTAAATTTGAATCTTTTTGTGTCTTTGAATTTTTATGTTTTTCAAAAAAATTTAAAATTTTGCTTCGTAGTGATTTTAAAAATCCGCAGAAAGAATTCTTCAATTTTTCAAAAAAAGAAACGATTTTATTTTTTGCATCAATGAAAAACAGTTTTATCTTTTCCCAAAAGTTATTCATAATAAATTTCTCCAGCAAAGACTCAAAAATAAATCTTATTCAATGCTATCACAATGCGTAACTTTACTACAGATGCGTTGGCTTGCCTGTGAGCAAAATTCTTAAGTTCAGTTTTATGTAGCTGCAGATTTCACGGCAGTAGCTGTTCAGTACAAAAAGCGGCGGAGTTTTTGACGCGACTCCATACACATCTGAAAATCCCATTCGCGAAGCAAGACGTTCAGCACGCGCAATGTGAAAGTCGCTTGTTACAACCGCAACAGGAGAAGCAAGAACTTCTTCCATGCTGATTCCATCATACTCTGCAAAAAGTTTTGCGCTGAACATAAAATTTTGAATTGTGTCTTTTGCTTTGTTTTCCGCAAGAATCCGATTTTCATCAATTCCATAAGAAGCAAGCACAGGTTTTAAAACATCAGATTCCGGGCAAGGAGAAAATTTTCCTTTTCCGCCTGTAACAACCACAAGAGCTGCCGAATGAGCTTTAAAATATTCGGAAGCAACACGCACACGGTTCTTCACAGAATCTGTAAGCTTGGCATCTTTTGTGATTCCGCCACCAAGAACAATCACGTAGCGCACATTTTCTTTTCCATCAGAAAGCCTTGGATTGCAGATAAAAAATAGATTCAATCCGGAAATAAAAACTCCCGCGAAAAATAAAAAAATCAAAATTATTTTTATACGCTTTGAAATCCTGCTGCAAATTATTTTCAGAACCTTACGTCTTTCAAGCACAAAAAGAAGCACAAAGAAAACAGCAATCCAAAGCCAAACCGCAGAAAAACTAAAAATCGTCCCCAAAAAAGTTCCCGGAGAAGCAATGTTAATCAAAACAAAATAAACGCCGGACAAAACGGCTAAAATGAGAAAAATTAATGAAAGCATAATGGAGATTATACATACATAAACTTCAATTGAAAAGAACTTATAAATATAACTTCATATATGGAGATTCTATTTGTGCTTTTGATGTTAATGTCAATTTTTTATTTCTATGATCGTAAAGTTCCAGCAGAGAAACCAAAGATTTGAAGTCTTTTGAAATGAACTGCTTTCCGTTGTCGTGGATGATTCGTGCTTTTGCTTCCGGATACTTTTCCTTTACTCTTGCAACCAGAAGCTCAATGTTTATTCCCTCAATGTTTTCGCATAATGCCCAGTCCAGAATTTTTCGGCTGTAGCCGTCCATTATGCTGATAAAATAATAAAACACACCAAGAACCTTGATGTATGAAATATCTGTATGCCACTGCTCATGCGGAGCCTCGGGCTGGTCAAGGCCGACAATGACAGAAAAGATACTTGTTAGACATCCCCATGACATCTAAAGTTTTTGTTGAATTCGGGAACAAAAAAAAATAACAATGTTAGCTTGTAAAAATCTGCCGCAATGAAATATACTGTAAAAAATTTTCAAGGAAGCAGGAACAGAAACTTTGCCTGAGATAGCGTCGAAGTTCTTATGGAAGACAGGAATGGAATCAAAACCAACAGAAAATCTTACGATAAAATACAACGAGCTTACGGCTGTGCAGTTCATCGAGCTTTGGAAAACGGTCTGGGGCGCGGGACCTTCAACCGAACAGGCGGAGATTGCGATGAAAAACACTCTGTTCCGGGTTTCTGTTTTTGACGGCGGAAAAATCGTTGGCATGGCGCGGATGCTCGGCGACTTAGGTCTGGACTACTTCATCAAGGATGTTGTTGTCCACCCCGAATATCAGAAAATGGGAATCAGAAGGCTTCTGATTGATGAGCTTTTGAACTTTGTCAGAAAAAACGGAGTGAGCGGAACAAATATTTTCGTGGAACTCTGTGCCGGGCCAGACAAAATTCCGTTCTACGAAAAATTCGGCTTTGACTACGATGAATCGCAGCGTCTCAAGCTGATGTGCAAGTCGGAGTAAATGAAAATCAGGGTTATGAAAAAACGCGACTGGAAAAAGTGCCTTGAACTTTGGCAGAACATTCCGGAAATGGGCTTGAACAGCATTGACGACACAAAGGAAGGCATTGTCCGTTTTCTGCGCAGAAATCCCAAGACATGCTTTGTTGCAGAAACAGACGGAATTTTTGCCGGAACAATCATCGCGGGGCACGACGGCAGGCGTGGCTACATTTACCACACGGCGGTTCTTCCCCAGTTCAGAAGACGCGGAATTGCAACCGCACTGCTCCAATCCGCAATGGGCGCGCTTAAAAAACAGGGAATCGCAAAAGTCGCCCTCCTCGTCTTTTCAGACAACGAAAGCGGAAACACATTCTGGGAAAATCACGGCTTTACAAAACGAAGCGACATCACATACCGCAACAAGGTAATCAGCGACGCGGAAATGGTAAGGAACAGGGAAGAAAAATGAGCGGGGAAAATATTTGGCTTGACTGGGCGGTAAAACTTCAGAGCATAGCGCAGGCCGGACTCACTTACGGAAAAGACAAGTTCGACATTGAACGTTACGAAGAAATCAGAAAAATCTCCGCAGAAATTGTTGCGTACAAAACAGAAATTCCGCTTGAAAAAGTGACGGAACTTTTCTGCAATGAAAACGGCTATCAGACTCCGAAGATTGACACTCGGGCGGCGGTTTTTAAAGACACAAAGATTCTGCTTGTAAAGGAAAACAACGGAACTTGGTCTCTTCCCGGCGGCTGGTGCGATGTTTGGTGCTCGGTTAAGGAAAATGCCGAAAAAGAAGTTTTTGAGGAAGCCGGAATTGAAGTGAGCGCGGAAAAAGTGATTGCGGTTCAAGACAGGGAAAAACACAACAAGCCGGTTTATGCTTGGAAAATCTGCAAAATCTTCATTCTCTGTTCAATAAAAAAAGACGGAAAATTCACGGCAAACATCGAAACAACAGAAAGTAAATATTTTTCACTTGAAGAAATTTCTAAGCTCAATCTTGCGGAAGAAAAAAACAATCTTGAGCAGATAAAAATGTGCTTTGCGGCTTATGAAAATAAAAACTGGCAGACACAGCTGGACTGAAAGAATTTCATTTTCCACACCGCTTGTCCCTCTTGTATCCGCTCGGAATCGTGCCGTAGAATTCCTTGAATGTCGCGCTGAATTTGCCCTGGCTCTCATATCCGACCTGGGCTGCGACTTCGCTTATCGAAAGGTCGGTTCTGGAAAGAAGCTCCGCGGCTTTTTTCATGCGGTGCTCCTTGATGTGCGCAGCAAGCGAAGTTCCGTACACGTCCTTGAAAACTGTCTTTAGAGTCGTCGTGTTCATGCCGAACCTGCGCGCAAGACCGTCAATCGTAAACCGCTCCGAAATATGCTCGCACATAAAGTCGTGGACTTTCTTCACAGTCTCAATCTGCCTGTCCTGAAATTCCGATCGCTCGTTGATTTTCTCGTGCTTGCTCTCAAAGTCCGGGCAGCTTGTCTTCATCAGCCTCTCAATTATTCCGTGCATCGTGCGGCTCTTCTCCGAATCTGACGCTGAATAAAAAACCTCCTTTCCGTCGCGCCAGCTTTCAATCAGATCAGCATCCTTTAAGATTTTAAGATGATGGGACACGGCAGGCGCGGTCATCTCCATGAAGTCCGCAATGTTCACGACGCACTGCTTTGTGTGGCACAGAAGCATGAAAATCCGCACGCGCACCTCATCGGCAAAAACCGCAAAACATTCCGCGGTTTCCCGCACGGTGTTTCCGTCTGAAAGAATCTCCCTGAGCAGATCCAGATTGAAATATTCGTTGTGTCCGTGAACAAGCTTCATTTTTTGCCTCCCGTCAAGCGTCCCAAACGGAAATTTGTTTTTCCGAAAAGGAAATAAATCTTGCGCCGCCCTTGCAAAGATCCGCCCCGGATTATATCTTGAATATAAAGATTAAACAACCGCTTAATCGAAGGAATAAACAGGACTGACTTTCCGGAGGAAAACATGAAAAAGACTTACAAGATTGAAGTTGACTGCGCGAGCTGCGCCCTAAAAATGGAGGACGCAACAAAAACTGTTGAGGGCGTAAAGGATGCCTGCGTGAATTTCATGCTTCAGAAAATGACCGTGGAATTCGGCGACGGACAGGACGACAAGAAAGTGATGAAGGCGGTCCTCAAGGCGTGCAGGAAAGTCGAGGACGACTGCGAGATTGAGTTTTAAACGCCCGATGTCATTCCCCGACTTGATCGTCGAATCTCTCTGTGAAAGATTATCGGGTCAAGCCCGGCAATGACAATTAATTAAGGAAGAATTTATGACAAAGAAACAGAAGAAAATGCTTGCAAGAATCATCACGGCGTTCACGCTGCTTCTGGTGCTGAACGTGCTTGACAGGCTGAACGTGTTCTCCACGATTCCGGGAAAAGTTCCGCTCAAGATGATTCTCTACGTGGTTGACTATCTGATAATCGGATACGACATCCTGAAAAAGGCCGGAAAGGGAATATGGAACCGCCAGGTCTTCGACGAGAATTTCCTGATGGCGGTCGCAACAGCGGGAGCGTTCGCGCTTGAAATCTACAATGCGCACGGAAATCTTCTTCTGATTGACGACTGCAACGAGGCGGTCGCCGTAATGCTTTTCTACCAGATCGGCGAATTCTTCCAGAGCTATGCGGTCGGAAAAAGCCGCAGGAACATCACCGAGCTTATGGACATCCGTCCGGACTATGTGAACATCGAAAAGGACGGAAGGCTTGTTCAGGTTGACCCTTCCGAAGTCGCGCCGGGAACCGTGATTGTGGTTCAGCCCGGAGAGAAAGTTCCGATTGACGGCATTGTAACAGAAGGAAACTCAACGCTGAACACAAGCGCGCTCACAGGTGAAAGCCTGCCGCGTGAAGTCAGCACAGGAACGGAAGTCATAAGCGGAAGCATAAACATGAGCGGAGTCCTCAAAATCAGGACGACAAAGAATTTCGGAGAGTCGACCGTCTCAAAAATCCTGGAGCTTGTGGAGAACGCCAGCTCAAGAAAATCCAAGTCCGAGGAATTCATCTCCAAGTTCGCACGGGTCTACACTCCTGCCGTCTGCTGCAGCGCGCTTGCGCTTGCCGTTCTTCCGCCTCTTGTCTGCATCATCGCAAAATCGGATCCCGGATGGAGCGACTGGATTTACCGCGCGCTCACCTTCCTCGTAATCAGCTGTCCGTGCGCTCTCGTAATCAGCATTCCGCTAAGCTTCTTTGCGGGACTTGGAGGCGCAAGCAGGGAAGGCATTCTCATAAAAGGCTCGAACTACCTTGAGACGCTATCCAAGTCAAAAATCGTCGTGTTCGACAAGACCGGAACGCTGACCCGCGGAGTCTTTGAGGTTACGGCGGTTCACCACAGCAAAATCGGAGAGGCAAAGCTTCTTGAATACGCCGCGCTCGCAGAATGCTCATCATCCCACCCGATCAGCAGAAGCCTTCAGGCGGCCTACGGAAAGGAAATCGACAGAAGCCGTGTCGCGGACATCGAGGAAATAAGCGGACACGGAATCACCGCAAAAGTTGACGGACACAAAATCGCTGCGGGAAACCTCAGGCTGATGAAAAAGCTCGGAATCGAGGCTGCAGAATGCCATTCGCTCGGAACGATAATCCATCTGGCGATTGACGGAGAATATTCGGGACACATAGTGATTTCCGACGTTGAAAAACCGACATCCAGGGAAGCTCTTTCCGCTCTGAAAAAAGCCGGAGTCGCAAAGACCGTAATGCTCACCGGAGACGCGAAGAAAGTCGCTGATAAAGTGGCGGCGGATCTTGGAATCGACGAGGTTCATGCGGAGCTTCTTCCGGCGGACAAGGTGAATCAGGTTGAGAAGCTGATTGCGGAAAAGAAAAAGAACGACGTGCTTGCGTTCGTGGGCGACGGGATAAACGACGCGCCGGTTCTATCGCGTGCCGACATAGGAATCGCAATGGGAGCGATGGGCTCGGACGCCGCGATTGAGGCCGCCGACGTTGTGCTTATGGACGATGACCCGCTCAAAATAGCAAAGGCAATCAGAATCTCGCGCAAGTGCATCGGAATCGTCTATCAGAACATCTCGTTCGCGCTCGCAATAAAATTCGCCTGCCTTGCGCTCGGCGCGCTGGGAATCGCAAATATGTGGCTTGCAATCTTCGCCGACGTGGGCGTAATGGTTCTGGCAGTCCTGAATGCCGTCCGCGCCCTGAACGTGAAAGGACTGTAGGAGAAAATTCACGGCTTTGGTTGGATTGCGGCTCTGTCATTATCGCAGCTGGCTGTCATTTCCTCCGGCCTGACAGGGGAATCAGCGTTCAGCACAATAAATTTATCCGGCGGCAACTTACAATATCTTGAGGCGGAAAATGAGATACGGCTTTATTCAGAGACTTATGTGGACAGGTTTTAAGGGAACGTTCAGAAAGCAGCTTTCAAAATCGTTTGACGAGCGGAATCCTGCGGAGGTGATAAAAAACGCCAGCAAAAAATACAGGAAAATTCTGTCCGGAGTTGACGAATTTGAAAAAGGCGACCATTTTCTGATGAATATTCTGAGCTGCGCAATGCTTTCCGCCGTGCTTTTGTCAACAGAAAAAAAATATTCCCTGGAAGAAGTCCGCGTCTATTACCGCAGGGCGATGTGCGGAAACTTTCTGATGAAAGCAGCCGCCAAAAAAAGCAGGGCATACACGGCAAAAGGGCGGAAACTTCTGAAATCGCAGGCAAAAGAAAGCGAGAAAAACACGAATCCCTATTCCTGAAAATTTTCCGTTGAAGACGGCGAAACCTTGAATCAATATACGGCGACTTTCCACACCTGCGGAGTCTGCTTTCTTATGACAAAGCTAGGATTAAAGGAATACATTCCGGCAATGTGCAGTTTGGACTACGACATGGCCGCCCTGAACAACACGGAGTTTTCCAGAGAATTCACGCTTGCCGTCGGCGGAAAATACTGCGACTGCCACTACAATCATATTGCTATAAATTGAACTCAAATGATTGCCAATGAACAAGCCCGGCGGAACATTCCAGCCACGCTCCTTGCGCGGTGGTAAACCAGGTTGTAGTTCAGCCTCATTACCGACCAGGCGTTCTCAATTCTGTTGCGGTTCATCAGAAGTCGGAACTGTTCATGCGTAAGCATGCGCTTCATGTTTTTCCTTTGAAACTCGAAATTTGACCTATTTTAAAACAAGTCAAGCTTCCTTTCCAGCAATAGCGCACGACCTTTTTGTCCGCAATGAGTTGGACGAGGAAAGAAAAGAAGAATGCATCAAGCTGTATACAATGGAAAAAGAAAAACAAATCTTTACAGAGTTCCGTTTTATTTATAATTACAGCCTATGGAAAATAACGGATTTACTAAAGGAAATTTTTTTTTATTTAGCCCAAATTTCTTTCAATAATATTTCAAAAACAAAAAAACTGCCCTCTATTTCTAAAGGGCAGTCGTTTTGTTTTAGCCTCGTTTTTTTTGCCGTCTCTAAAAGTTCGTCTTTCAGAGACATTCTGAAATTACTTGTTGTTTGTGATGAGCAGGGTCTTTGAATCCAGCTTAAGTGTTGTTTCAATATCCGTGTTCTTGCCCATTTTCAGAATGCTCAGCTGAGTTACAGAATTCTTTGAAGAAAGGTGAATAACAGCAGAGAAGTATGGAAGAAGTGCCTTTGGAGCTGAATCTTCAAGCTTGTCGCCTGCTGAAGTTGAGCTGAACCAGATTTTTGTCTTTGTTGCCTTTGCGTAGCTTGCGACTGTCTGCAAGTCGTCTTCTTTTACTTTTGAAAAATCAACATCGTCAATAACAACTCCTGCAACTGCTGTTCCGCCAGCCTTGAGCGCATTCAATGTGTTAACAACTTTTTCCAGACTGATGTTGTCCTGATTGAAGTTCAAAATTGTTCTGTTGCGAAGAATCTGCTCCTTTACGTCAGCGGCGTTTGCGATTGCTTTTTTCTTTGAAATTTCGTTGTAGATTCCATCATACCAAGAAATTACGTTTTCGCTGTGCTGGTTGAATGAAACGTGAACAAGCTGCTTTCCGTTAAGAAGTGTGTCCATTCCGAACTGAACAAGCACGGAGGTTTTTCCAAGTCCCTTTTTTGCTGTAACAAGTCCTAGTTCTCCAGCCTTGAGCCCTCCGTTTGCCGCTTCGTCAAAAATGCGGATCGGGCTTCTTTCATATAATTCCTGCTTTGCCATAATGCTGCCTCCTGAATTTTTAGCTTGATTTTTTTAACTTTTGCAGAAGGTTTTGCGCTTCAAAATGTTTTTTTCTTGCAAAAAGTTCTGTGTCCGTTTGAATAAGTATAGCACATAAATTTTATTTTACAATAAAAAAATCTCCAGCAAAAGAAAATTCTTTCACTGAAGATTCTGCGGTTAAACTAGGCTTTTATAATTTTATTTTGCCTGTCCAGCCTTTTTCTTTTCTGCATAAGCCTTGATAAGCTCGTCGGCAACTGCATTTGGAACTTTGCTGTATTTTTCAAATTCCATTGTGAATTCTGCTTTTCCCTGTGTAGAAGAGCGGAGAATTGTTGAGAATCCGAACATTTCAGAAAGAGGAACTTCTGCGTTTACAGTTGAGTTTCCGTTTTCATCAGAAGAATCGATGATAACACCGCGTCTCTGGTTGATAAGTCCGAACATATTTCCCTGGAATTCTGTAGGTCCTGCAATCTGAACTTTCATGATTGGCTCAAGAATTGCTGGTTTTGCCTTTGCGTAGCCTTCACGGAATGCGCCGATAGCAGCAGTCTGGAATGCTATGTCTGAAGAGTCAACCGGGTGGTACTGACCATCGTTGATTGTGCATCTTACGCCAACAACTGGTGCTCCGATGAGAGAGCCTTTTTCCATTGCTTTCTTGAAACCTTTGTCGCAAGAAGGAATGTATTCGTTTGGAATTGCTCCACCTTTGATTGCGTCAACAAACTCGTAGTCTTTTTCTGAAATTGGCTCCATAAATCCTGCAACGCGTCCGTACTGTCCTGAACCACCAGTCTGCTTTTTGTGAGTGTAGTTGAAGTCAGCGCGCTGTGTGATAGACTCGCGGTATGCAACTTCCGGCTGAGAAACTGTAACTTCGCATTTGTATTCACGTTTCATGCGCTCAACATAAATTGCAAGGTGAAGCTCGCCCATTCCCTTGATGATTGTCTGATTTGATTCAGGGTCAACGTAAGTCTGGAATGTAGGGTCTTCTTTTGTAAAGCGGTTGAGTGCCTTTGACATATTTGCGGCATCCTGCTTGTTTACAGGAGTGATTGCTTCTGAAATAACAGGTTCTGGAACGAACATAGAAGTCATTGCAATGTTGAGCCCGCCGCCGCAGAATGTGTCTCCTGATGCGCAGTCAACTCCGAACAATGCGATAATGTCGCCTGGCTGACCTTCGTTAATGTCTTCCATTGCCGCTGAGTTCATGCGGACAATGCGTCCAACCTTGAACTTTTTCTTTGCGCGTGTATTGTAAAGCTCATCGCCTTTTGTGATTTTTCCCTGATAGATGCGGACATAAGTAAGCTGACCGTACTGACCGTCATCAAGCTTGAATGCGAGAGCGACACAAGGCTTGTTTTCAACATTGAAAAGTTCAACCTGCTCTTCATTCTTGTCAAGGTCAAGACCGTAGTTGTGAACTTCAGTCGGGTTAGGAAGATAGCGTACAACACCGTCAAGAACTGGCTGGATACCTTTGTTCATGTGCGCAGAACCACAGAATACTGCTACGAAGTTTTCTTCAAGAGTTCCTTTGCGGATTGCGGCGATAATCTTTTCTTCTGGAATGTCTTCTTTTTCTTCCATGAGGTCTTCCATGAGCGAGTCATCAAACATTGCGGCTGCTTCAAGAAGTTCTGCTCTCTTTTCTTTTGCCTGTTCTACAAGTTCAGCCGGAATCTCTGCAACGCGGATTTCTTCACCGTCATGTCCTTCAAAATAGTAAGCCTTCATTGCGATAAGGTCTACAACACCCTGAAGCTTGTCTTCAAGACCGATTGGCAGTTCCACCATATATGCATTGAGTCCGAGCTTGTCGCGGAGCTGTGCGCATACACGAAGCGGATTTGCACCCTGACGGTCGCATTTATTTACGAAAGCTATTCGTGGAACATGGTAGCGTTTGAGCTGGCGGTCAACTGTGATAGACTGAGACTGAACACCTGCAACAGCGCAAAGAACAAGGATTGCTCCGTCAAGAACACGGAGTGAGCGTTCAACTTCAACTGTGAAGTCTACGTGGCCTGGAGTGTCGATAAGGTTGATTGTTGTGCCTTTCCAGTTTACCTGAGTCGCTGCTGACTGGATTGTGATTCCACGCTCGCGCTCCAAATCCATAGAATCCATTACAGCGCCTACACCGTCTTTGCCATGAACTTCATGGATCTGGTGAATCTTGTTGCAGTAGAACAAGATACGTTCTGATGTTGTTGTTTTACCAGAGTCAATGTGCGCACTGATACCGATATTACGTACTTTTGTAATATCAAAACCCATAGTGTATACCTCTCAAAAAAAAATTCGTGAGTCGGCAGAATACGAAATGCAAAGATTTCCGCATAATGCAATTAATTCAAGCAATTTTATTAAAAAATAGCGGTAAATTCAATAGGTCTTGGGCTGTTTTGAAGAAAGTTTAAAAATTTAATAGAAATGCCGTTTTTATGTTCCATTTGATTTTTCTGTTTCCGCCTTTAAAAACTGTAGTCGCTGAAGGACTGCATTTGAACTCTCCTTCGTTTTCTGCAAGTGAAAATCCGATTCCGGCTTGATGTATGATTATTTTTTTAGGATAAACTGTGCTTGCTAATGAAAATGTGTTTTTCCCTGAGTCTTCTTTCTTATAGGAAAAAGTTGCGTTTGCGGAAGAGCTTTTGAAATTTCTTGAAGCCTTTATCTGCGTTGAATATTCTTTTTCATTTTTTTCCGTGGAATAAAGAAAAGATGCGTTTGATGAAATTTTGAATTTTCCGCTTGAAACATTCAATGCTGTTTTTGCGCAGTATTCGTTGAAACAAGTGGGAATCTTTTCGGTTGTCTGTCTTTCCGCGGAATAAAAAAGAATTCCTATGCTTGCCGAATTTTTTCCGATCCAAAATGTGTACTGCGGATTTATTCCAGTTTGTGTTCTTATTCTGTTTTCAGATTTGTCAACGGTTATTAAAGATTTATCTGCAATATAATGGAAGGAATGCAGCAAAAAATCGCCTAAAAGAATGAAGTTTTGAAGCCTTGCCCAACAGAAATTTCCACCGAACGGACTTTCGTGCATTCCTGCTGCTCCTGAAATTCTAAAATGCGGAAAAACAAAATTCACTTCAGTCTCCACTGCGCCTCTTTTCTTTTCGGAAAAATATTTTTGCTTTTGAAACCAAGCCGAAGTGTTTTCTCTTCCGTATTCAAAAAGTCCTCCTGAGAATGAAATGCTTGCGTTTGGAATTAACGGAGCTGAAAATCTTTTGAAGACAGAGGCGTAAAATTCTTTTGTTTCAAGAATAGAAAACTGGAACGTTGGTAAAACTGAATTTTTGTTTCCAGAAGAAATTGAAATTGCCGCCGACAACGGAGTTTTTGCAGAAGTCCAGGAGGGCAGGGCTGGCGAAATTCCCGGTGTCAAAAGCGAAGGCTTTTTCAGTGCTCCGGGAACATAAAAACTTGGATGCTTTAGCCTTGAAATTCCTTGTGAAAAATGCAAAGTTCCCGCAAGAAATTCTGTGGCCGTAAATTTTGTTGCCGCTGAATATTTTATTCCGTAGCGGTATTTTTGCATTGTCTCGAATTCAGAAAATGAAGAGCTTGCAATGTCGTGAAAAGTTTCTGTTCCGATTCCTGCAACCCAAATTGCAGTTAGTCCGTGGATTTTCAACTTTGAGCCGGAATCGTATTTCAGCGAAAAATTTTCTTTTCCGTCTTTTACAGGAAATTTAAAATTGTTCCCGGAATAAAATTCGATTTGCGCATGGCAAATGTTCGCTGCCAAAATAATTGCTATAAAAGTAATTTTGTTTTTCATAACATATTTATTTCTGAAAAAAGTAATTTTCTGCATGGTTTTTGTGAAAATTAATCAGCTATAAAATTTCAATGGATTATTAACCGAGTTTCTTTTAGAAACATCGCGGTTGAGCCTAATAATGACAGTAAATATAGAATTTTGATGGAAAATTATGACATTTTTTGCGTTTTTATGCTTTTTCACTTGAATAACATTGAAAAATTTTATATACTTTACGCTATATTTTATATCATAAGCATGTCAGATTGCAGCCGCTTCTTAGGCTTTGCCAGGTAAAAAGGAAAATCAAGTAAAAAAAGATATTTTCAAGCGGTTCCGGTCTTTCATGTAAGGAAAAGGGAATCGTTTATGGAAGATTTAGAAAACAAAGTTGACGGGATTACTATGCCCGCAGAGGATTCACAGGTTTCTGTGGAAAATTCAAATGAATCATCGAATGAGCCTGAGACAATTTCATTTGCAGACTTGGGACTTGATGAAATCACTCTTGCCGCTATTGAGAAAAAAGGTTTTAAAGTTCCTTCACCAATTCAGGTTCTTGCAATTCCGCGTCTTTTGAATGGAGATGCGAATGTTATCGCAAAGGCCCGCACTGGAACTGGAAAAACCGCCGCTTTTGGACTTCCTCTTGTTCAGGATTTGCGTGAAGAAAGCGACCATGTCCGCGCAATAATTCTTGAGCCTACACGCGAGCTTGCCATGCAGACTGCGACTGAAATGGCTTCGTTTACAACTGGAAAATATCCGCGCACTGCTGTTGTTTACGGCGGAGCTTCGATGGGCGAGCAGATGAGAGCTTTGCGCCGCGGAGTTGAAATTGTTGTTGGAACTCCGGGACGTGTTCAGGACTTGATTGACCGCGGTGTTCTTGATATCAGCAAAATCGATTACTTTATTCTTGATGAAGGCGATGAAATGCTTGACATGGGATTCATCGAGGATATTGAGAATATTTTTGAATGCGCAAATCAGGATTGCCGTGTTCTTTTGTTCAGTGCGACAGTTCCGAAAGAAATTTTGAAAATTGCCCAGCGTTTTATGGGCGAATACGAAATTGTTGAAGAAGAAGGCTTTGAAGAAGAGCCGCTTTTGATTGAGCAGAAATATTGGGTTATGCGCGAAAGTGAAAAAGTCGATGCTTTGGTTCGTCTTATTGATATTTCGCCTGATTTCTTCGGACTTGTTTTTGTTCAGAGAAAATCTGATGCTGACTATGTTTCAAAGTCACTTGACGAGCGCGGATATGAAGCCGCCGCATTGCACGGAGATATTCCTCAGGGACAGCGTGAAAAAATCCTTGCGAGATTCCGTTCAAAGAAAACAAGAATTCTTGTTGCGACTGATGTTGCTGCTCGCGGAATTGATATTGAAGGCGTAACTCACGTTGTAAACTACGAGCTTCCTTTTGACGGTCCGACTTATGTTCACCGTATTGGACGTACAGGACGTGCCGGAGCTGCTGGAATGGCGGTTACTTTTGTAAAGCCGGAAGAAACCCGCAGACGTCTTAATTATCTTATTAATACTGTAAAGAAAAGTTCCAAGGGCGAAATTGTTGAAGACAAAGTTCCTTCAATAGAAGAAGTTCTTGAAGCAAAAAAGAGCCGCCTGTTTTCTGATATAAAAAACAAGCTTGGACTCAATCAGGAAAAATCTGAATCTCAGGCTGAAAGTGATTCTGTTTCCGCGGATGAAAATGCAGAAGCTAATGCTTGTGCAGAGCCAAAAGTTCCTCACTTAAGAAAAGGCGATCCTATTTTTGACAAGCTTGCGGAAGAACTTTGCAACGGCCAGAATCCAGAGGAAGTTGTAGCTTCATTGCTTGCAGTTTCTTACGGCGGAATGCTGAACAAAAACCGCTATGGAAAAATCAACACTTATTCTGTTGAATCAAAAGGACGCGACAGAGACCGTGGCGGACGCCGTGAACGCGACCGTGGCTCAAGAAGAGGCGGAGATGCTTTTGTTGGCGATGATCAGCTTAGGCTTTATGTTCAGATGGGATGGGACGACGGCTACAATCCAAGAAAGATTGCGGATTTCTTCCATGACTTGCTTGGCGTTCCGGGGCGTAAAGTTGATGCTATTGATATGGCGGACAAATTTTGTCTTCTTTCTTTGCCGGCTGACGATGGAAGAAGAGCTATTGAGCTTTCCGAGCGCGATCGTTCTTTGCCGCATATGCACCTTGACACAAAAGTTACTGGCGGCGGACTTGGTGAGCGCGATTCATTTGGACGAGACCGTGGCTCAAGAAGAGGCGGACGCGACAGAGGACGTGAACGCGACCGGGGATTTGGACGCGACAGAGATTTTGGTGGACGTCGCGAACGTGATAGAGACAGGGGAGTCCGCGGAGGTTCTCATGCAAGAGCTGGAGTTCACACTGCTACACAGAGAAGCGGTTCATCTTCATTCTTCAAGAGATCTGATGCTCAGGAATATTAATTTCAAATTTTAGATAGAAACGCTGCTAGAAATGGCGGCGTTTTTTTATTCTAGTCGCATTGACTTCAATGCTATTCATCAATAAAATAAAGAAATGTACGAAATAAAAGATTCAAAGCCGTTTGATACTGACGAAGAAGATTTTGACACTGTAATGGCTAGTGACATTTCATTTACAGGAAACATACGTTTTTCAAAGCCGTTTATGATAAAAGGAAAAATGAATGGAACAATCGAGGCTTCAAGTGATTTGCTTATCGATACAAATGCGGAAGTCAATGCTGATATTTCAACAGAACGTGTGCTTGTCCGCGGAAAAGTTGTAGGAAATATAAAGGGAAAAAAACTTGTTTATGTTGCTTCGACTGGTTCTGTAATTGGAGATATTTCTTCTGCGCAAGTTGTGCTTGAGCCGGGTTCTGTTTTTTCTGGAAAATGCTCAATGTCTGGAATGTAGTTTTTCAAGTTGAATTTTCAAGGTGCTGATTATGAATAAGAAAAATTGTTTTGCATTTATTATATTCTTTGTTTTTGTTTCCGCAGTTTTTTCCCAAGCCTCTCGTCCTGATGCTCTTAAGCTTTACCGTGAAGGAAAATACAAAGATGCGGTGGCTGTTTGTGAAGCTGAAATTTCTAACAATCCGAACAACATGGATTCCTATGCGGTGTTGTGCTGGTCGCTGGTTGGAAATAAACAATATAAGGAAGCCGAGCTTAGAGCTATAGAAGCGCGAAAAATAAATTCCTATGACATTCGTTTAATGGAAGTTCTTGGCGAGGCTAAATTTTATCTTGGAAAAAACAATGAAGCTCTCGATATGTTTCAACGTTATGTTGCAAATTCTTCGGAAACTGCGGCGCGGCTTGGAACTGCATATTATTACATGGGCGAAATTTATGTCCGCCAGACAAAATATGAGCATGCGGACATTTCTTTTAGCGCGGCTGTAAAATATGAGCCGATCTATAGTGCGCATTGGTGGACAAGGCTTGGCTACGCGCGTGAAATGTGCGGCGACTTTAAAAATGCCGTTACAGCTTATGACAGAGCGCTTGGCTTGAATTCCCAGAATTACGATGCTGTCCGCGGAAAAAAAAGATGCCAGGAGCGTCTTTAGTTTTTGGCTGATGAAAAATATTATTCATTTTGAAACTCTAGGCTGCAGGCTTAATCAGGACGAAACGGAAGGAGCCGCGCGTTCTTTTTCTGATGCTGGTTTTATCTGTGAATTCAATTCTATTTCGTCTGCAAAAAATCCTTCTCAAGATGTAATTTTAAGCGTGATAAACACCTGCACTGTTACAGGCAAAGCTGAACAGAAAGCCCGGCGCATAATCAGGCTTCTTCTTGAAAAATTTTTTAACGCGCCTTTGATTGTTACCGGCTGCTATGCGGAACTTGCTGATTCCGAAATAACTTCGATTTCCAAAAACAGAATTGTAATTGTTCCCGGCACAAAAAAATTTGTTTTAAAGGAAATTGCCGTTGCGATGAATGGTGGCGATCTTGATTTTAAAAGCGGAAAATTTAATTTTGAAAATCTAAAATCCTTTGTTAGCAAAAAAATATTTTCATTTGAAAGAATTGATTCTGCAAAAAAAATTCCAATGGCGATTAATCCGTTTGCTTTATATACGCCTGTTTTTGAAAAGCATAGTCGGGCGACTTTGAAAATTCAAGACGGATGCAATAATTCGTGTTCGTTCTGCAGAATTCATTTTGCCCGAGGAACTTCTGTTTCTCTTGAGCCTGAAAAAATTCTTGAGCGTGCGAAGGAAATTGAAAATTTAGGTTCTTCTGAAATTGTGCTTACAGGTGTAAACTTGAGCCAGTATGCTGGAATGTCAAAAGACGGTGCAATTTTTGATTTTAAAGATTTGCTTTCATTTTTGCTTTCTAATACAAAAAAAGTAAAATTTAGAATTTCTTCTTTTTATCCGCAGCATATAACAAAAGAACTTTGTGCAGTTTTGTCTGATAAAAGAGTTCAGCCGTTTTTTCATTTGAGCATTCAGTCTGGAAGCGATTCTATTTTGAATTCCATGCGCCGACCTTACAAACGGGAACAAGTTGAAAATGCGGTTCAGCTTCTTAGAGAATGCAAAATGAATCCGTTTATTTCTTGTGATATAATCGCAGGATTTCCCGGAGAAACGGAAGATGATTTTGAGCAGACTAAGTCATTGTGCAAAAAAATGAATTTCGCTTGGATTCACGCTTTTCCTTTTTCTGCAAGACCTGGAACATTGGCATTTTCTATGACACCAAAAATTCCTGAGCGGACAAAAAATGAGCGCGTAAAGTGGCTTGCTGAAATTGCTGTTTCTGGAAAAATTTCTTATATAAATTCTTTTAAAGAAAAAACTGTTGAAGCGACTGTTGAAAAAAAAGTTTTGCAGAAATCAAATGGAAAAAATATTTTTCATGCCGTTACCGAAAATTTTCTTCATGCTGAATTTGAGTCTGAAAAAAAATTAAAAGCCGGAAGCGTTGCAATGCTGAAAATAATTTCCGCGCTTGAAGACAGCATAAAATGCGGAAGAGAAGAAGAGTGTTCCGCGGAACTTTTAAAATAAAAATGGACGCAATGGATTTTTCCAAAGCGTCCGTTGCTTTTTTACTTTAGAATTTGCAGTTTACACCAACATTTATAAAGCTGTTGTCTTTCCATTCGTAGAATTCGCTGTCTTCATCTTTGCAATGGATGTACATTCCGCTTAAAGTCAGTGTTAAATTTCCGTTTGGCTTGTATGCGATTTTAGGCTGAACAACAAGGTCTCCGTGTTCGATTCCCCAAAGCGCAGTAACTTCCGGCGCGATTTTATCATTCATCCAGGAATCTGTAATGTTTACGACAAGCTTGTTGTTTGTGTATCCTGTTTTGTCATAGTCAACATCGCAGGATTTCAATGCTGATTTCATTACACCGTAGTTATAAAATCCTTCCGCATCATCAATTTTGTCGCCTTTGAAAATGTAAGTTCCAATTTCCTGAATGTTGATGTTAATGTTGTTAACCGGAATGTCCACATCAAAACCCGCAAGCCATGCAATGCTGTTGTTATGAACCCAAGGATTATCGCCTGCAACATCGTCAGTCAAATTGTAGGCAAGTTCGCCGCGCAAGTTGAATCTTCCAAGCACAGTCGCCGCTTCAAGTCCGAATGTCTGCTTCCAGTCATATTCAAGTGAAGGCATTGTTGTTTTTCCGCTTAAAATTGTCGCGCTTAAATCTGCTGAAGGCTGCTTGTAATGTCCGTAATAGTAACTTGCGCCCCAGTCAAACGAGCCGAATGTGCCAGTGAGTCTAAGACCTGCTTGTGTGTATTTTAATTTTTGCGTGTCCGGGTACAAGTCGTTCTGGTCGAATTGCGCAACTGCCATAAGTCCTGCTGTTCCGCCCGCTGCCCACTTTGAAGCTATTTCAGTTACAGAATTTTTCAATTCTGTGTATGCATCTGGCGTCCAAATTCCGTCTGTTGCGAATCTGTCTTTTTCCATGTATGGGGTCCAGATTCCTTCTAAGCGCAAATCGTTTTGTTCAAAGGAATATATTGCGCGGAACATAGGTGTGCTGAGCCTGCGGTCAATGTATTCAGGAACAATAAAGTCAGTGTAATCGTCCGCATTAAAATTATCCAAAACATGAAGCTTGTCGCCTTTTCCCCAGATAACTTTCATTTTTCCTGCTTCAAGTTTTAGTTTTCCGAAATAGCCGCGGACTGTAAGTTCATTTATTACATCCTGTGGATAATCTTTAATTGCGTTTTCATCAAATTTCAACTGAATGTCCGCATCAACATTTGTACCTGAAAAATTGATTCCAAGTTTTGCAGATGGAGTTGCGGTAACCGGAAAATCTGAAACTGAGTCGTAGTCTGAATCTTTCTGGCTTTCGTATTTCGGCTTGTCAAGATACATTCTGCCCTGAAGTTCTCCTTCGCCGCTGAACGTAATTGAAGGACTTGATCCTCCGCCAAAACCGTCTGTGTCGTCAGAGAAACTTCCCCAGTCATCAAAATCCTGTGCAAATGCAAATGAACAGAAAATCATTGCAAGCGCAAAAATTTTGTTTTTCATATAAAGAAACTCCTTAGTTTTGCTTTTAGAATCTTCCTGTGTTCAAGAAGTCCTGTGTAAAGATTTTGTCTGGAAGAACTGTCTTTACATCAACTTTAAGAACCTTTATGGAAGTTGAATGTTTTGTCTGAACATTTTCCATTTTGTTTTCCATTGGAATGTTAAAGCCGTCAACATTTTCAATTTTGAAAACAGTAAGAGTTTTTATGAGTTTTCCGTTTTTGTCAAAAAGTTCTGTGTAAACAGGATAGTCTGTGGCTTTGTCTACCCAAACCATTCTGTAGCTGTACTGGCTTGACTTTGGATCAATCGGTGTGTTTTTTACAACTTCGCAATTGAAACCGTTCTTTGTTTCTTCCTTTATGAACTCGTGAGTGTCTTCTTCCATTTCGCGTGTAGAAAGATCGTCATAAGTTGCGTCAGTTCCCATGAAAGACTTTGAGCCTTCGCTTGAATTTACGCGTCTTGTGTTTTTTAATGCCGGAAGGTAAATCCATTTGTCATCTGGCGCGCCTTTGTTTTCAATCTGAAGAAATCTTGTGTCCTTTATGTTTGCTGGCGAGCGGAAATCCATGACTGCGCTTGTTATGTCGTTTTTGTTGCGTCCGTACTGAAGAACATTGCGCTGTTCTGTGCTTCCGTTTTTGTCTGTTAGAAGCATTACAACTTGAGAGCGGCTATAGTCAGGTTTTGCGACATCATGTGTTCTCTGCATGATTTCGTCTCCGCGAGCATCTGCGAACGCTACTAAAGTTCCTGCTGCAAGTGCCGCTGCCAATGTAAGTGTTTTAAATGTAAGTTTCATTTTTATCCTCCATGTTTTCCCCGGAAAAATCCGGGATTTTTTTTTATTTGTTTTCATTTTTTTCTTTTGGACGCATAAATTTTGGATCTGTTAGATTCAAAATTCCTGGAATAATTGTCATTGCAAGGAAACTTGATGTAAACATTACGATTGCAACCAGAATTCCAATGTAGCGCAAAACTATAAACTTTGAAAGTGTAAGAACAAGGAATCCAAGTCCTACTGCAAGCGCGTTTGTAAGAATTCCGCGTCCGCTCTTTCTGAATGTTTCCTTTAGAACTTCAACAACATTATCTGTTTTTGCTCTTTCTTCTCTATAGGTTGTCATAAAGTGAATTGTGTAGTCAATACCAACGCCGACTGCAACTGAAGCGATAATGCTTGTAATAAAGTCAAGATTGATTTCGCAGAATCCCATTGTCATGTAGTTAAGAAGAATACTGAATGCAAGCGGAATTGCTCCCAAAAGACCTGCCCAGCAAGATCTGAATGAAATTGCGATAATCAGGAATACAGAGAACAATGAAAGTGCAAGGCTTGTTATCTGGCTTGAAACAATCATACTTGTCATTCTGTGTTCCATCTGCGCTGAACCAGTTGCTTCGAGAGTGTAGCCTTCAGGAAAATGTTCTGCGGCATAATTTTTTGCATCTGCGATTATTATTCCGCTTTCCTCTGATGAATGGCTTCTAAGCTGGCAAGTTATGCGCATTTCCTTTGGATTCATGTCGTCATCAATAAATCTGTCAAGCGAGCCACTTAAAAGTGTAAGATAGTTTTCAACAACATTTTTCAGTTCTTCACGGGTTGCAACTGGATACTTTGAAGTGTCGTAAGGAATTTCATAGTATGCAGTTCCGTTGTAGTTAACCTGTTTCATAAGCTGGTTAACAATATCTTCTACGGAAGCATATTGTCCGCCTGCTTCAACATAAGCCTTGTGGAAAAGCTCAAGGATTTCTTTTGTTGTCATTGAAGTTTCAAGCTGCTCGCTGTAAGCAATGTTTGGATCTACAAAATCCTTCGCAGGAGAAGTCTGTGTTTCTGAATCATCTGTGCCCCAGTTTGACCAGTCGTCAGAAGAGACAGAATTGTCTGTTCCAAAGTCAGAGCCCCAGTCATCCCATCCGTCAGAAAACCCGCTTGAAGAAGAGTCTGATGATTCGCTTGAAGAAACTGGCTGTGCTCCAGGAACGTGCCAGACTTGGTTTATGCGTTTTATAAATGTTGTGAATGAAACGATTTTTCCAATGTTCTCATGGTTTGCAGCAAGATAATGCTCCATGTTGTCAACTGCCTTCAAGAGTTCAGGATTTGAAATATCACCTTTTTCTTGTCCTTGAATTACAAAGAAGAGACAGTTTGAACCGGCGTATTGCTGGTCGATGTGGTCAACGTCTTTTCTGAAGTCGCAGTTCTTTGGAAAGTAGTTGATTAAGGCTGTGTCAATTTTTAGAACTTTGAGTCCAGTGAATGAAAGAACAATTATGATAATTGAAGTAAGTACAAGCCGTGGAACAGAGCCACAGAAGAATTTGTAGATTGAATAAAGCGTGTCGCCGCTAGCTTCTGCTTCTGTTTTTCCGCCACGCTGAATTTTTGCCAGCTCAAGACGGCGCTTTGCTTTTTCCATTTTTGCTTTTACTTTCGCAGTGAGCTTGTCGATGTTGCGTTCTCTTTTTACAGCTTTTCTGTAGTCCTTTAAAAGAAGTACTGCAGGAATAAATGTTATAGAAAGAAGAAGCGAAAGTGAAACTCCAACCGCTGTGAATACTGCGAAACTGTGCAAAGGTCCGAGCGGGCTTGTTATAAGTGAAACGAAGCCGACAATTGTTGTAATACCAGCAAGAAAAACAGCAACGATAACTTCATTCAACCCGGAGAAAACGCAGTCTTCATATTTTTCTCTTGTCATTTCACCTTCGACGCTGTTGATTGCAATGTAGTAATGTGAAAGAACATGGATTCCGTATGCAGAGCCGACTGCAATTAACGAAACTGGAATTACGCTTGAAATCAAAGTGAAAGTTATTCCAAAGAATCCCATCATTCCAACAGAAATTATTGTTGAAAGCAAAACCGTGCATAAAGGAAGAAGCATTCCTGTTACTGTTTTAAAGCTCATATAAAGAGAAAGAAGAACAACAACAATTACAAGCGGAATCAAAACCAACAAGTCTGAAATCATAAACTGCTTTGATTCTTCGGAAAGAACAGGCTCTCCTACAAATTTCACATTGAGATGATGCCCGTCTGTTTCTTCGTTTACAATCTGTTTTACTTTTGCAAGAACTTTTTGCTGCCTCATAATGTCAGTGCCAAGTTTTCTGACTTGAGCTTTTATTTCTTTTATGTTCGATTTTGTCTTTGCGATTTCCGCATTGATTTCTGTTTTGTTGTCAGCAGTTTTTGCCTGCTCTGTAAGCTCTGCAAGTTTAGCTTGATTTTCTTCCAATGAAAGAGTTTCATCACTTTTTGGACGAAGTGAAATCTGCATTTGAAATCCAGTACTGTCGTCATTCACGATTACGCGGTTGTACATATCATGCCATTCTGCAAGCCGTGATTTCAGCTGAAAAATATCTTCGTCTGTTCCTGTGTATGTGTCTGGAATAAGCTGTGTCGCTGATATTGATCCGTTTTCATCGCAGACATAATCGATGTGGGTAACAGAATCTATATCTTCAACTTCCGGCAATTCAAGAGTTCTGTCAGTGATTTTTCTTACAACATCAATGTATTCTGGAGTAAGTATTGTTGTTCCGCTTTTTGTTTCTAATGTGATTCCAATAGAAAGCATGCTTCCGAATTCGTCTTCGGTTTTTGTAAGCAAGTCATAAGATGTATCCTTTTGCGGGAAGAATGAGCGAAGCGAATTTTCAAGGGCTAAATTCTTTAAGAAGAATCCGAAGAATCCTGTGAGCAGAAGTGTGGCTACAATTATCGCCCAAGGATACCTAAAAAAAGTTTTTAGAAATTTCTTTTTCATAAAATAATCCTTTCCTGAATAATGTTCAAAAGATTAAACTTATTGATATATAAATATAATGTTTTTTTTATAAAATGCAATAGGTTTTGTAAAAAAATGTAAAAAAGTTTAATTATTTAAACTTATTGACATTTTGCGAATTTAAACTATATTATTAATGACACTTGAAAAAATGCGAGGTTCTGCAAATGGCAATAAGCAAGTCTGAATTAAAAAAGATACATGAAATGCTCAATAAATGCGGTCCTCTTTTTATAGCTCTTGGCGATGAAGTGCGCCAGAAACTTATTCTTGACATAGCTGATGCCGGCGAAGAAGGAATAAGTGTTATGGATTTAACTTCCAAGTCAAATCTTTCGCGCCCTGCGATTTCTCATCATTTGAAAATTTTAAAGGATTCTGGATTTGTAAAAACAATAAAACGCGGAACTTGGGTTTTCTACAAAATTTCCATTTCAGAAAATTTTGCAGAAATTGACAAGCTTGTAAATGAAAGCCTTAGAATCATAGAAAAAGTAAGAAAAGAGCAGGCTGAATAATTTTCAGTTCAGACCGTCAACAATTTGAATTCCTGAGCTTGCTCCGATTCTGTTTGCTCCAGCCGAAATAAAATCCAACGCTTCTTGTGTAGAATGAATTCCTCCGCTTGCTTTTACTCCCATTTCATTTCCTACGGTTTTTCTCATCAGCTCAACGGCGTGGATTGTTGCTCCGTTTGGCTTTTTCATTGAAAATCCTGTGGAGGTTTTTACAAAATCAAATCTTGCGTTTTTTGCGCAAATGCAAGACTGAATTATTTCATCGTCATTCAAAAGTGTTGTTTCCAAAATCAGCTTTGTTAAAACTTTTCCTTTGCGCGGAAGTCCGTCCTTTTCTGCGAACATTGAAGCTTCTTGAACGCTCTTTGTTAAAAATGAAAGTTGCTGTGTAAGCTCATTCCATTTTTTGCTTTTTACAAGGTTCAGGTCGATTACAAAGTCAAGCTCGTCCGCACCGTTTGTAATTGCAATGTCAGCCTGAGACATTTTTGATTCTGTTCCGCCGGCGCCAAGCGGAAAATCTATTACAGTGCAGACTTTTGTTTGCGAGCCTGAAAGAATTTTTGCCGCAGTTGAAACAAAAACTGGATTTATGCAGACGCTTGCAAATCCGTATTCTTTTGCTTGCTGGCAGAATTTTTCAACTTGTTCTTCCGTAGCTTCCTGTGAAAGAAGTGTCTGGTCTATAAAGTTTGCAAGTTCTTGTTTTGTCATTTCAAGGTCCTCCAAATAAGTTTGTTGTCTATGATTTCGCAGGCGATTTGACCTTCGTGCTCAAGGCAGGAAAGATATGAACGCAATGTTGTGCCGATTAAATAAAACGGAACAACTTTCATTTTTATTGATGAATAGTCGGCGATTGCTTTTAAAAGCTCTTCCGTTGTCCTGAATCCTTCTTTTATTTTTTTTAAAATGAGAGACTCAAATTCGTAAGTAACCATTATGTTTATTTCTGCAAATGCGTTTATTGTTGCGAACGTGCATTTTGAGCCGTGGCCGGGAATATAAAAATCAGATTTTATCGATGCGATTTTTCTTACTGATTTTCTGAAGTCCTTTTGATTACATAAAAACGGAATCCATGTTTTTTTTAAAAGTTCAATTCCAAAGAAACTGTCGCCAAGAAAAAAACTTTTTATTCCGTCTGACTTGTCCTGAACTAAAATTCCAATCTGATCAAAAAAGTGTCCCGGAAGAAAATAGAATGAAATAAAAACATCGTCAAGCTCAATTTTTTCTTCAGTTAAAATTCTGTCTGTAAAAATTGGTTCTGGCGGCATAAACTGCGGAATATCAAATTCTTTTAGTGAAACTCCTCCGCAGTAAATTGCCCCGATTATTGCGGGAACTTCCATTATTCTCGCGGATTCAGCAGAAGCCCAGATTTGAGTTTCTAAATTTTTTTTCAGATATAAAGAGCCGCCGCAGTGGTCAGCGTGCGAATGTGTTTGGATTACTGCTTTGATTTTTTTTTCAGGAAAGAGAGAGGAAAGTGTTTCAGCAATGAGTTTTCCGTCTTCTTCTGACTGCCCTGAGTCAATAAGAAAAATTTCATCATTGCTGAAAACAACTCCAATGTTTGTGGAGTGGCAGAACATTCCAACGTTAGCTGAAAGTTTTACAAATGATTTTTCATTTATAGCCATTGTTTTGCCAGCTCCAATTTTTATTAAACTTCAGCGGCCTCAATAGATTTTACAGTGTAATCATATTTGTGGTCGTTTATTGTGAATGCTCTTTGCTCTCCGTTTTTCATATCAAGAAGATTGTTTCCGAGTGGCGAAAGATAAGAAATTATTCCTTCATCAACATTTGATTCCCACGGACCAAGAATTGTGTAAACAACTTCATTGTTTTCGAGGTTGTTATGCAATGTAACTTTTGTTCCGAATGAAACAAGCGATGTCGTCGCTGTTGTAGGATCAAATACAACTGCGCGCGAAAGTTCTTCCTTGAGTTTTGAAAGCTGAACATTAAGACGATGCTGGGCTTCTTTTGCCGCGATGTATTCAGCATTTTCCTTAAGGTCGCCTTTTTCTTTTGCCTCGCCGATTTCAGCAGCAACTTTTGGAAGTTGAACTTTTTCAATGTCTTCAGCAAGCGAACGTTTGACATCGAGCATTTTTGCAGTAACCAAAAGTCCTTTTGGAGCTTCCTGCTTGATTTCTGCTTCCTGGAATTTGAAGTTTGGATATTTTTTCAAGATCCCGTTTCTTAAAGCGGCTTTGTATTGCAGTTCAAGTTCCGAAAGATCGCTGACCATTGTGTACATTCTTGTGATAACATCAGTTGAATTTGAAAGCATATACTCTAGCATTGGATTCTTGTCTTCGTTCAACTTGTTTCCAAAGAGAAGGGAAGTGGCTTCTTTTATAGTCTTTGTGTTTTCAACTGTATTTACGTGATTGTTTTTTTCACGGTTGCAGACTGAAATTATGTTGACCAAAGTTACGAGCTGCTTTTCCTCTGAAATTTTTGCTTCAACAAACCATTCTTCAGTTTTGCATTTAGAAATAAAGTAGTTTACAGCATTTCTATTGCTTCTGTAGTCGTTGAAAATATCCTGAACAAGGCGGACAGCTTTTTCTTTTTTTCCGGCTGAAATAATTTCTGCGATAAGATTTTTATCAAGCACAGTCGGGAACAGGAATGTGTACTGAGAGTCCCAGTCCGGAAGCATCTTGATATTCGCAAGGAACATTTTCTTGAGGTGGGTGTTTTTTGTGTCCTTGAGTTTTGTGTACATTTCGCGTGGATTTTCAATTTCTGAATAAAGCTCGGCGAATGTGAACTTTGCAGGATTTTCAAGTGCGGAAATCCTTTTTACAATTTCCTGAACAACAAGATAAGAAGCAACGGTCTGCTCATTTACCGAAGTAAATGCCTTGAGGTAGTTTGCAAAGTAGCTGAACATTTCGGAGAACTGGTCGTCAGAAGGGTCTTCAATCGCTTCAAGATAACGCGCCATTATATCGATTCTCGGGAAGAATTCCTTGTTTGCCTTGAATTCATTTGCAAGACGCTCAGATTTGCTGAGTTCCCTGTCGCGTACTGTGTAGAAATTCGCATCGTTTGGATTTACGCAGAACGGAGCTTCGGCAAGAATTTTCTGAGCTTTTGCGTGCCAGCTTGTCCATTCGCTTGAGCCTTTTGTTTTTCCGTCTTTGTCTTTAACTGCATCTTTTAAAATCGAAGGAACAAGTTCCGCCTTGATGTGCTTTTCGTCGCAGTTATTATTGTAGCTTTTAATTATTGTCTTTAAAGTCCATGGAATGTCTGACTTTACTTTTTTTACAAGCTCTTCATGCTTTACAGTTTTCTTGTAGACTTTGATGTGGTCTTTTGCAAGAGGCTGAAGTGCGCTGACTGCCATTTTCAAGGACATTGTGTGAACGCCGGTTTTCTTTCCGAAGTTGATTGTAAGAATGTCGCCTTCGACTTTTGAAATAATTCCAACGCCCCAAGTTCTGTGGTAAACGTAATTTTTTGCATCGAATGCAATGTGCTTTTCAAAGTCGTTGATTGCTTCAAAAACGTTGCGGAACGACTGGTTTAAATTTGAGGATTTTATGTAGTCTTCAAGATGCGAGTGGTCTGCGTATTTTCCGCGGAAACATTCTGTGATTTCCTTGCGCGCCCAGGAATCCTTGCTGTCGATTTCAAGAATAAGCTTTAGAATGCTTATTGCTGTGTCCCATTTTGCAGTTTCCTTGTAATATGCATAAAGTTCCTGCATGAGAATTGCTGATTTGTCCTCACTGATTGTCTTTGCAATTTTGCGCTGAACCAGCATAAAGAAATCAAGTTCTTCTGGAATATAGGAAACAAGAATTGACCATATAGCTTTTGCTGAACCGATGTTTTTTGCTGCGACAAAGCGGAGCAATGCCTTTTTATAGTAATTTATTGCGGCTTCTCTGTTTCCCTGCGAATCATAGCGTTCAGCAAGAATGCGCGCCATTTCAGCTTCTTCAAAGTCAAGTTTTACAATTTTTTCATAAAGCTCCCAAATCCTGTCGTCATTTGAAGCCTTGTAGTAATCTGCGAGTTTTCTTAGAGCGAGCTTGTTCTGCGGATCGTCTTCAAGAATTGAATTGCAAAGATATTCAACGAGCGATTCCTTGTGGTTCTTTTCAAAAATATCAAAAAGCGCGTAAAGGGAGCTTGTGTCTACGGAACCTGTACGCATTGCAATCATTCCTGAAAGATAAAGGGCTACAATGCTGTCTTTTGTGTGCGCAAGCTGATCATCGCAGATATCCTTGATGGCGTACTCACAGTTCTGGTTTCTGCATTCGTCAAGGACTTTTTCAAGTTCTTCGATGTTGTTCTTGGTGAAGTTTGTAATTCCCGCTCGTGTCCATGTTTCTGCCTTCAGCATTTCGCGGACAGAATTTTCAAGTTCTTCAGACATAATGTTTGCTCCTAGTTTTTTTATAAACCTCTCTGTTTTTTCAGAGGTTTCCAAATCTGTATAAATTATGAATTTCAGGATCAAGAATTTTCATCTTGAGCATGACTTCCGAAATACTGCTTGACTTTTCTTTTGACGAGATATAGTAATCTATAAGCCAAAAATAAAGGTTCAAGAGCCTTGGTTTTATAACTTCCTTGTTGCTTCCGGGATCTTTCATTTCGCTTTCTCTGGCAAAAATTTCCTGCCTAAGGCGAATTACTTCCTGCGCTCTTAAAAGTCTTTTTACGGTAAAAACTTCAAGTATGACTCCGTAAACTGCAACCCATTCCTGCAACGCTTCGCCTGTATAGCCAATTTCTTCGACTTTATTTATTAGAGCCTTTATCATTGGCGAATCCAGGAAAAAAAAGTCTATTTTTTTTGCATCTATATAAAAAGCTTCCCTGAAAAGCATTTTTGCATTTTTGGTTTCCCCGCAAAGCGCATAGCAGTCGGCGACTTCCGCAACAATGGCTGCCTGCCCGGAAAGAGTTCCGTTTGCTTCCTTTAAAAAGTTAAGGGCGACTTCATAAGAGCCCAGTTTTTTGTAGCAAAGCCCGGTTTTTCTTAAAATTTCAGATTTGAGCCTGCTGTCTTTTTCGTCCGCCGCCTTGCTGTAGCATTCCAGTGCGAGCGAAAAAATTCCTTTTTTAAAGGAATAAATTGTTCTTTCGTACTTTTCGCTTTTTTTTCCGGTTATAAAGACAAACTGCTTCCATTGATTCAAAAGAGTTTCGCCTTGTTCAAAACTGGAAAGGCTGGGAATTGAATTCAGTGTGTCAATCCAGAATCCGCAGCATTTTATTGCAAAAACAATGCTTTCGTCGTCCAGATTGATAGTCAGCGCATCCTTGAGCATTTCTGAAGCTTCTGAAATATTGCAGATTTCAATGAGTTTGAATGCATCGCAGAGCGCATTTTCTGACTGAATACCCATAGAATTCAATTATATATATTTGGAAGATTTAGTCAATGTGATTTTCTGCAAAAGGGGGCATTATTTATAATGGTTTTTTAATATGTTTGTCAATAGTTTTGTGCCTCATAGTTTAAAAGTTTTAGATTTTTTTGTTTGGTCTGAATTTTTGTTCTTGAAAATTTCAATTGATAAATAATTGGAATTTATTTATCATGGCTTTATGAAAAAAAACAGCCGATTTCTTTCGCCATCGCTTCTTTCCGCGGATTTTTCAGATTTGACCTCTGCATTTAAATTTATAGAAGAAAAGGGCAGTTCCTTTGTTCATGTTGATGTTATGGACGGGCATTTTGTTCCGCAGGTTTCTTATGGCCAGCCTGTAATCAGTTCAATCCGAAAATGCACAAAGCTTCCGTTTGACGTCCATCTTATGATTGAGCGTCCTGAAAATTCAATTGTTTCCTATATAGAATCTGGCGCGGATTTTGTTACTTTCCATATAGAAGCAACTTGCCATGCAGACCGATGTGTTCAGCTTGTTCATGACGCAGGAAAAAAAGCCGGAATCGCATTGTGCCCGGCAACTCCTTTGAGCGCGGTTGAAGAACTTTTGCCTTTTGTTGACATTGTTCTTGTTATGTCTGTTAATCCTGGGTGGGGCGGACAAAAACTTATTCCATATACTATTGAAAAAATCAGAAAACTTGCCGATATACAGAGAGAGAAAAACTTTAAATATCTTATTTCTGTAGATGGCGGCATAAATCAAGAAACCTTGGAGGATGTCCTTGAAGCGGGAACAGATATTGTTGTTTCAGGCTCGTCATTTTTCAGGGGGAATTTAGAATGGAAATAAAAAAACGCTTTGTACTGGCTTTTCTTGTTTTGACTTTTGCGCTTCCGTTTGCATTTAGCCAGAAAAGTTCATCAGGTGAAAGCGCGGCGGATTCTTTTGTGCAAGGTCTTATTTGCTATAAGGACAAAGCTTGGACTGACGCTTCTGTGTTTTTGAGGCAGGCAGCGGATTCAGAGGAATATTCAACGGATTCAACTTGGTTTATGGTTATTATGAGCCTTGTTTATTCTGAAGATTTTTCTTCTGCTGTAAATGCCTGCGATTATTTTATTTCTGTTTTTCCGGAAAGCTCTTTGCTTCCTGCAGTTGAATATCAGCGTGGAAGAGCATTGCATAGCATCGGGCAGAATGACAGCGCGGTAATGGCTCTTGGAAGTTTCTGCAATGAATATCCAGAAAGCAAAATGTATTCTTCCGCATTGTACTGGATTGCCGAGTGTTTTTATGAGGACTACGATTACGAGACAGCCCGATCTTTGTATGAAAGAATTATTTATGAATATCCAGACAGCGCAAAATGCAGCGACGCGGAATTCAAACTTTACCTTATAACTCAGCGCGACCGTGAACAGAAGCTTCTGTACCTCTTGAAGATGACTGGCGAAGAATATCTTAGTAGCAAGGAAAATTATGAGCGCGAGCTTAGAACTATGCAGTCGGAAGATATTGCCGAGCTGAAAAAGCAGCTTAGAATTGCAAACAGCAGAATCAGGGAGCTTGAAGAAAATGCTTCATCCGGTTTGCCTTCTGCTTCAAATGTCCGTGCGGAAAATTCGAATGAAGGAATTACAGTTTCTTCTGGCGGAATTGAAGATGAGGAAATGTATTCTTTAAAAGAAAAAGCCGCTTTGATTCAGAAACTTCTTGATGAAAAATACGGGGGAAAGTAATGAAAAAAAAATTATTTGCTTTTGCTTTTTTTACCTCTTTTGTTTTTACTTTGAATGCTCAGAATGAAGATCTTTCTTTTGTAATGCAAAAAGATTCTTTGGAGAAAAAAGAGATTCCTTCATATTCAGTGGAAAAAAATATTGTAATTGACAAGGATGAAATCCGGGTTGCACTTGACAGTACAACTGGAGCTTTTTCTCTTTACGCGCTTCCAGAAAAAGGTCGTGAAATTGCTCTTCTTTCAAGCTATGATTCAGGCTCGGCATCTTTTTTTGCTCTTAAAGCTGGAAGAAAAGAATACAAACTTGCCCGCGGAACTGGAATAAAAACAGAATGCCGAAGAACTCCTTTGGGGGCGCAGATGGCTTATCTGGTTCCGAATGTTGCCCAGGTTGTTGTTGACTTTAGCTTTCTTCCGTCGATTCCTAATTCCACAAGAACCGATATGCTGCGTGTTACCGTTTATACAATCAACCTTGGAAAAAACATTCAGTCGTTTGCACTGAAAGGCGTGTTTGACACTGTTCTTGGCGAAAATACTTCAGCGCATTTTTCTACAGCGGCTAGAAGCAAAGTCAATTCTGAAACTTTGTTTACAGATATGTCTGATGATTTGTGGATTCGCTCTAGCAATGCAAAAGCGGCGGTTCAATTTCTTCTTGAAGGAGCTGGAATAAGCAGACCTTGCAATGTTGTGCTTGCGAATAAAGAAAATCTTGTAAATTCTTCCGGCTGGATTCCTCCTGTTCAGCATGGAAAAAGCTTTACTTCTGTTTTGTCGTACAATAATTCTGCGCTTTGCATAAACTGGGACACTGCGTATCTTGATCCGCTGAAAACTTCTGCCGTTGGATTTTTTATTTCAGTTGCCACGGACGGAGAACTTCCTGCTGGAAAAAAATTTCTTTCAGATTTAGCGAACGGAAAAACAATGCTTGGAATTTATTCTAAAGTTGCTGTTCCGACAACAAACGTTGCGCCAGCTCCAACTCCTCTTACTCCTCAAGAAGCCGGACTTTCAGAAAAAGGAATTCACGACTATACAAAAAATGGAACGCCTTTTGTTGAAGTTACAGAAGAGCAGCTTGATCCTGAATATATCCAGAATTTACTTGACCACATAGCTTCTCTTTCAAATGACGTTGACAAGGAAGAACTTGCCCGGCTTAATTCAGAACTTGATTCAATTCTTGCAAAACTTGGAGTTCAAAGATAAATGGGACGCTCCAACCTGGACACAGCAAAACATCTCATAAAGCGCCGCAAATTTGATCTTGCAATAAATATTCTTGAATCTTACGAGGATATTTATGAAGGTGATTTTGAATATTACCTTGCTTTGGGAGTTGCTTATTTGTATGCTGATGTTCCAGGAAAAGCTTCCCAGAATTTTAGAAGCGCGCGTGAAATAAAAATAAAAAGCACACAGCTTCTTTTGGGGCAGGCGGTTATTTTTCTTAGGCACGGAGAAACCGACAGGGCTCTTGAGTATTATCTTGAAGTGCTTGACATTGATCCAAGAAATTCGATTGCGCACTCGGCAATGGAATTTATCAGGCTTTACGGAGATTATACGACAATCTGCAAATGGGTTGATTCCGGCGACATAAAAAAATTCTATCCGCCACTTGGAATGAATCCGGACATTATAAGAAACTGCGTTCTTGCGGGGCTTTTGACAGGAATTGTTTGTTCTGTGCTTATGGTTTATGAGCCTTGGAAAAAGTTTAATAAGCCGCTCACTGAATTTGATTCAAAGTTTTCTCTTTCTACGGAAGAAATAAAAAATCCGCTTCAGATAAATATTTCTGAAAAAGATTTTACTGTTAAGCTTGAAAAAAATCAGGTTGCTTCTGTTTTTAATTCTGCAAAAAAATATTTTGGTGAAGGACGGGATAATGCCGCGCAAGTTGAGCTTAATAAAATTCTAAACAGCAATGCGGCTTCTTCAATCAAGCAAAAATCTTTGGAGATGACGGAGCTTTTTAAAGAGCCTTCATTCAGTTCTCTAAAGGATAATTATTCTTATCTTGAAGTAAAGGAAAATCCGTTGCTTTACCAGAATTGCTATGTGATTTGGGATGGAACTGCTGTAAATGAATATCAAAAAAGCGACGGTTCCTGGGGCTGTATGCTTCTGGTGAATTATATTCCGGCTGAAGAAAAACGCTCTTCAATTGGAACTGTAAAAGTTGTTTTTGAAAAAGCTCCAGCGCCGCCTGTCGATATGGAAAAGCCGGTTAGGTTTCTTGCTAAGATAAAAATTGAAAATGGAGAACTGTATCTTTTTGGCTGCGGAATTTATCAGCAGTTAAAGGGCAGAACGCTTGGAGAGTCTTAAAGTTCAGCTGAAAAGTTGGTTTGCGTTGCAGGCTTTTATTCATCCGTTGTTGTTTCGGATAATTTTTATTAAGGAATTTATATGAAAGAATTTTTACCCTATGACAGTGTTAGAATCGATGCATTGAAGCTCGCTCATAAGATTTATCAGCAGGACAAATTTGTTCCTGATGTTATTTATACTTCTCTGCGTGGCGGCGCATACATGGCGAACGTAATCAGTGAGTATTACAAAGTCGCTTTAAAAAATCACAAGCCTGTTTTGTATGCCGCTGTTGTTGCAAGAAGCTATACCGATGTTTCCCAGCATTCTGCGGTTAGAATTGACGGCTGGACTTATTCCCCGGATTATCTTCGTGCCGGCGATAAAATTATGCTCGTGGATGATATTTTTGATTCAGGAAGAACTTTGAATTATCTGGTTGGAATTCTTTTGGAAAGAGGAGTTCCGCGTGAAAATATAAAAATTGTTGTGCATGATTATAAAGTGTACAAATGGAAGGAGCAGCTTCCTATTCAGCCTGACTATTGGTGCAGAAAATTTGAAATTTCAAATCCAGAAGAAAACAATTGGATTAACTATAACAGCCACGAACTTGTCGGACTTACACATGAAGAGCTTGAGGCAAATTTTTATAAGCCTTACCCTGATTTGCGTGAGGTTTTAGAACCGATTTTTAAGGATGAATAAATTCCATGAATGAAATGCGATTGTCTATAAAAAAAATTATAAGTATTCTTTTGCTTTTTACTTTTAGCAAGCTTTTTGCTTTTGAAGAAAAAAATATTTTGAGTCCTATTTCTGGAGTTTGGAAAAATAAACAGGCTCTTGTTTTAAATTTGGAAAAAGGCACGGACGTTTATTATTCTTTTACAGGCAGCGATCCTTATGTTTCTGGATTTTCTTATGATTCTCCTGTTCTCATTGATCAGACTGGAGATATAACTGTGAAGATTACATCGATTGCTCAAAGCGGCGAAAGAAAAGATTTTACAATTGAGTACAATGTCGAAGAGAATTCAGAAGTTGAATATAGCATTCAGTCAAAAGAATTTATAAATTCAATAAATCAAAATCCTACTGTTCTTTATATTTCTGGAACTGATTTTTTTATTCCGTCTGAATTTTTGTATTCTCTTGAAAATTCCAAAGCTCCATATTTAAAGTCAAAGCTTTTTCTTTCAGGTAAAAATTCTGTGGAGCGTTTTCTTTCTTGCTTTGCTGTTGATTTTACAGGAAATAATTTTTTTCATTTTGTAATTCAAGTTCTTCCTGCTAAAAAAACTACCGATTCAAAAGCCGACAATGTTCCGTTTGAAATTTCAGAGTGGAATAATTTTTCTTTTAAGGATAAAAATTTTATTTACAGAATTGATGATGAAAACTGGAAGTCTCCATCGGAATCAAGTTTTATTGACAGAAATTATGCTCATAAAATTTCTTGGCAGCCAGTTGAATTTTATCCCGGAAATGAAATTTTTGAATATGAGCTTCCGGCAAAACCTTTGGTTTTTTCCAAAAAAGACAAAAATGGTGTTGTCGAATTTTTTATAGATGGAAATGAGAATTTCACATTTGAAAAAAATTCTCCTTTTGCTTATGCCGATGCGTTTGAAAATGAAGATATAAAAAGTTCTGCTTGCTTTAAAATTTTTTACAATGGAAATTATCAGGGAACAATTGACGCTGATTTTTCTATAGACAGGCTTCCGCCAGAACCTCCTGAAATTTTTTCATCATCTGTAGGAAAACTTACGAGAATAAAATCGTTTTTCAGAATTTCAAGTGAGCCAGATGCTAAAATTTTTTATGCTTTGAGCAAGCCTTTTGAAATACCAGACGGATTTGTAGAAAGCGCGCAGTCTGAATTTGAAAAGATAAATCCTACTAATTTTTCTTTGTACAAGGGTAATGAAATTTTTCTCAAGTCTTCAGATAAAAACGCAGTGTTTTATAAAGTGTGCGCATATTCTGTTGATGCGTCTGGGAATAAAAGTGAAGTTTCAGAAAAGAAAATAATCATTGATGAAACAAACTATTATCTTTTTGCAAATTCGCAAAATGAAATTCAAGACGGCTCTTATGATAAGCCGTTTAATTCTTTTGACCAGCTTATTTCAGTTTTGAAATCTTCAAATAAAAAACTTAGGTTTCATATTTATGGAAACATCGAAATTCCTGATAACGAATTTTTAATTTCAAAAGATTGCACTTTTATAGGCCATGATTCCAGTTTAAACTTTAAAGAAAATACTGCTGTAAAAATTTTAAATGCAAATGTTGAATTTGAAAATCTAATTATTGAAAAGAAATCCCGAGATGAAAATTTTCCGCTTATTTCTGCAAAAAATTCTTCTGTTGGAATTTCTGACTGTGAGTTTTTCGCAGTGTCTTTGAAAAGAGGCACTTTGCTTGATTTGGAAAATTCAAATGCTCAGATTGAAAATTCTGGATTTACAATTCAATCTGATTCTTACGCTTGCGGAATTTCTTCTGAAAATTCAAATGTCAACTGCAAAAATTCAAGGTTCACATCGGTTGCGGAGTCTTGTTTCAATGTGAAACTTTCAGGCGGAACTTGTTCATTCTCTGATTCGTCTTTTTCTTTGATTGGAATTTTTGGACGCGGAATTCAAGTTCTTAATGCAAACGCTTCAATTGTTCAAAATGAATTTAACGCAAGACTTTCTGATTCAACTAAAAAAAGTTCTCCAATTTGGAGCAATGTAAATTCTGTTGCATCAGAAAAAAATATTCAAAAAGGATTTTAAGTTTTATGGATTTTCTTGTTGGAATCGACGAAGCGGGAAGAGGTCCTTTGGCTGGTCCTGTTACGGCCGGATGTGTTCTCTTGCCTATTGATTTTCCTGTGGAAATTTTAAATGACAGCAAAAAACTTTCTGAAAAAAAACGTGAAGCTGCATCTGATGTTATAAGAGAAAAATCTTGCTGGGGAATCGGAATTGTCAGTGAAAAAATAATTGACGAGATAAATATTCTTCAGGCTGATTTTAAGGCAATGAAAATTGCTTTTGATATGATGAGAATGAAACTTCCTGCCTGGTGTGAAAAAAATAAATTTAATTTTGAGCAATGCAAAAATTCCATGCAAATAATTGTCGATGGAAATATGTTGCCTTTTACTGATAAAAATCTTGATATAAAAGCTGTTATAAAAGCTGATTCAAAATTTCCTTGTGTTATGGCGGCAAGCATTTTGGCAAAAGTTCAGCGTGATAAAATTATGATTGATTACGATAAACTCTATCCGGAGTATGGGTATGCAAAGCACAAAGGCTATCCAACTCTTGCGCATAAAGAAATTTGCCGCCGTTTAGGACCGTCTCCCATTCAGCGGCTTTCGTTTAAATATTAGTATTCTGTTTTTTCAGCGTCAGGCTGTCTTTTTGAAACAACATGAAGTCTGCCTGAAATTTCCTTGCGCTCTGCTCTTCTTTCTGAAACTAAGCGGCTTTCGCCTTTTCTGCGGTAAACTTTTTTTGCTGGCTTTTCTTCTGACATTCCGCTTGCTGCATATTTTGCTTCTTTTGCGGCTTTTTTTTCTGCACGGAGCTTTGCACGTTCCTTTTGAATTTTTTCAACAGCTCTTAAAGATTCGTCCATTCCGCCCAAAAAACTTTTCATGTCATCTGCAAAAACAACAATGTCGCGTCTTTCATCTTGTCCGTCTTTTATTTTGCTTTCAACAATCTGAAGAAAAACATCTCCATTGCGGTTTTCTTTTACGTTGAAATAATACGAACGTTTGTCCAGGTTTACCTGATTTGTAAAAAGTTCTCCACGAATTCCCATAATGTCCTTCCCTAAAAATTTAGTTTGATTTTTTTGCATCAAAAAAGATGCAGGATATGACTCCTTGAACTTTACAGCATTTTAAAATTTATTGCAAGCATCTCCATTATAAAAACTGACTGCAAATATTTTTCAGTTCTTCAATTAGCTCGTTCATGCCTTCTTCTTCAGTTGAAAATCCAAAGCTGAATCTTACTGCGCTTTCTTTTTCTTTTGGAGTTAACTGCATTGTATCAAGAACTGGTCTGCCTTTGTGCGAAGATGAACACGCGCTTCCTGTTGAAATGAAAAATCCTTTTTCGCTTAATGCGCGCTCCATGACTTGTCCTGGAATTCCTGGAAATGCGGCTTGAACAACCCAAGGAGAAAAGTTTGCTTCAAATTTTTCTCCTTCACGGCAATGCGGAATTATAACGCAGCCTTTTATTTCTTTTAGCTTCTTTATGAAATTTGCAGTGAGAATTTTTTGCTGTTCAAATCTTTTTTCAGCGGAAGTGTTTCTTTCTGAAATAAAATATTTTTCAAGGCAAAGTGAAAATGCTTCTGCGCCAAAAAGATTTTCAGTTCCGCTTCTTACTGTTTTTTCCTGTCCTCCACCTTTTAAAAATGAATTCAGTTCTTTTGCAAGATAAAGAATTCCGACTCCTCTTGGTCCGCCGATTTTATGTGCGCTGAATGAAGCCGAATCAATTCCGCTTGCTTTTAAATTCAGTGGAATTTTTCCTGCGGCTTGAACACAGTCAACATGAAAAAATGGTTTTCGTTTTCCTTTTGTTTTTTCTTCAATAATTTTTGCGATTTCATAAATAGGCTGAATTGCGCCGGTTTCATTATTTACCGCCATTACTGAAACAAATGCCGTATCTTCCTGAAGCGCATTCGAAATGCTTTGTGCGCAGACAATTCCATTTTTATCTGGATTTACATTTATAACTTTCCAGCCGCAGTTTTGCATTGACTTTGTCATTTCACGCAGGGCCGGATGCTCAATGGAACTTAATACAACGCTTCCTTTTTGCGGTCGATTTAAGACAGAAAGAATCGCAATGTGATCTCCTTCTGTTCCTCCAGAAGTAAAGAAAATGTTTTCTGCATTTACACCTAAAGCTTGTGCTGCTCTTTTTCTTGCGGTTTCCAATGCTTTTTTTGCATCGGTTCCAGCTTTGTGAATGCTCGAAGGATTTCCCCAATGCTCAATAGAATGTTTTAGCGCTTTAGTTAAAATTTCTTCATCATTTGGAGCGGTTGCAGCCCAGTCAAAATAATGCTTTGCTGAAATCATTTTAAAACCTCAATAATTTCGTTGTCCTGAACTTCTGTTATAAATGTGGATTGTCCGGTTTTTTGCAGAATGACTTTTACGCAGCTTCCAGAATTTTTTTTGTCTTTGTGCATTGCAGAAACTAAAGCAAGTGTTGCATTTGGAATGTCTTTTATAATCTGTGGAAGCGGATCCGTGCAGAACCCGTAGTCAAAAAGAATTGACTTGCATTCATTTGCAAATTCAGCAGAGCAAAGATTTTTGTCTAAGGAAAGTCCCAGTGCTCTTCCAATTCCCCAGGCAACTGCTTCTCCGTGGCTTATTTTTCCAAGTCCTGCTACAGTTTCAAGCGCGTGTCCAAAAGTATGTCCGTAATTTAAATACGCGCGGATTCCTTTTTCTTTAAAATCTTCATGCACTGTTTTTGCTTTTGCCTTTGCGCATATTGTAATTATTTTTTTCAGAACTTCTTCGTTGCGGCTCATAACCTTTTCTTTTTGTGTCTTTAAAATTTCTGTCAATTCTGGAGAAAAAAGAAAAGCTGTTTTTACAACTTCGCCAAGTCCTGAAATAAATTCATTCTGCGGAAGGCTTTGTATGAATGAACTCCATATATGAATTTTTTTTGCAGGATAAAAAGCTCCGATCATGTTTTTGTAACTGTCAAAGTCGCATCCAGTTTTTCCGCCAATCGAAGCATCAACATCAGAAAGCAAAGTTGTCGGAACAAACTCAACGTCAACTCCGCGTTTAAACATCGAAGCAGCAAATCCTGTCATGTCGCTTAAAACTCCGCCTCCGATTGCAACAAAAAGACAGTTCCTGTTGAAGTTCGAGTTTAAAGCCGCTCTCACAATTTCAAGGACATTTTCTATTGTCTTGTATTTTTCTCCTGCGCCGAGAATGCAAAGCGTGTCGTTTCCTTTCTTGAAAATAGAAGGAGCTTTTATGTTGTCTGCATTTTCATCTGTAAAATGTGAAATAAAATCTGTGCATAAAGGAGCGATGTTTGTGTCGGTAACGAAAAGTCTGTTGCGTTTATTTTCCGCGGAAAGGTAAAGGCTGCATAAGTCATTTTTTCCACTGTAAAAAAGAATATCAGTTTTATCAAAGCCTGAATTGTCAGGAAATAAAAGTTCAAAATTATCTATTGGTGAAATATTCATTTCTACAGTTTACTGCATTTTATAAATGGAAGCAAACCCTATTGAAATTTTTGAAAACGATTTTTGCTTAAAGCCACTCCTGTGCCATTCATTTGAATTTCACAGGAATGAAATATGGTTGTCTGAAAAATTACTTTGTGAATTCCAAAAGAGTTTTTCCGTCTTTTGAGCGGAGCGTAAGTGTGTTTCCAAAAAGCGAATAAGTTGCAGTCTGATCTAAGTAGATATAAAACTGCTGCTCAAGTTCCTGCGCTTCCTTGCTTCCCGAATCCATCAGGGTTGAAGCTCCTGGCTTGAACGAAAGTTTTTTTGCCGCCTCATAAAGATTGTAGTCCATTGTGTAATAGTTTACGCCTGAAAAACCAGAAGCTGTATTTTCTTCATTAAAGGTGAGTGTAGGAAGTTCTGTTTGGTCTGCGTCTATGCTTTGAACTCCGTTGTTCTTTAGAATTGCGGTTAATGTCCAAGTTGCGTCTTTTATAGAAGCTTTTGCAAAAATAAGCTCGGAATTTTCCGTTGAATTATAAATGCACAAAAGAATTTTTCCGTTCTGTTTTTTTGTTTTCCAGCTGTCAGCTCCAACTGCGGAATTTAAAAAGAGCCTTTCAAATTCCATGTCTTCTTTGCTTCCCATCATTTTTGTGGAAATAAATCCCGGCTCTGCGATAAGTTTTTTTCCATTTGCCTTGTAAAGTCCAGAGAAAGAATTTACGCCTGAAAAACCAGATACTTTAATGTTCAAGTTTTCATCTTGCAAAAGGGAAATTGTGGCGCATGAAAATTCCACTTGCTTTTCGTTGATTTTGTATTGAACAAGATTCCAGTCGCCTTCAATTTGTTTTGTGTCCTTTGATTTGCAACCCAAAAAAGCCAGCATTGCAAATGACATAACTGCTGTAAAAATTTTGATTTTTTTCATTTTTATTTTGCTCCATAAAAAAGTCAATGTAGATAAAACTGACGGTATTTCATCCAGTTTATCTTGCACTTATTTTTCTATTTTATATATTTCAAGCGAATCTGCAAGTGTCTGAATTTGCTCCACGGATTTGTTCGCAAGATTTGAAACCTCTTTGAGCTGCGTGTTTATGGCAAGCGCGCTTTCAGAACTTGCATCAACACTTGCTACAAGTTCTATTGTGCGTCTTGTAACTTTTTCCATTGCAGAGGCGATATTCAAAGTGTCCTTTTCCATGTCTGAAAATCCGCTGGAAACCGAAGCTGAGCCAGAGGACAGAGCCTTGAGCTTTTCCGCAACCGAAATATTCAGTGAGTTCTCGTTTTCTATTATGCCCGACATTTCCTTGAAGTCAGAGTCAACCGCGGAAACCTGCTTCACAATGTCCGAGAAAATCTGGCTTGTAACTTCGGAAACTTCCACAACACGCTGAACAGAGTCGATGATTCCGCCGATAACTTTCGCAACGTTCTCCGATTGCGCATGAGTTTTTTCAGAGAGCTTTTTGATTTCCTGCGCGACAACCGCGAATCCGTCACCAGCTTTTCCCGCATGAGCCGCTTCAATCGCCGCATTCATTGCAAGAAGATTTGTCTGGTCTGAAATTGAAGAAATTATCTTGTTTGTTTCAAGAAGTTTTTTTGTGTCGTTTGAAATCTGCTGAATCGTTTCCGAAACCTGCTTGATGTGCGTATTTCCCTTTTCTGATGCGGAAGAAAGAAGCCCCATGTTCTCAACCGTGAACTTCCTGATTTTGTCAACAGACTCGACCGAATCCAAAAGCTGCTTTATCTGCTCGCCGGATTCCTCGATATCAGAAATCTGCGTCTTGATTATGCTTCCGAAGCCTTTGAGTCTTTCCGTTGTCTTTTCGATTTTGTCGGATGCGCTCTGAATCATTCCCTGTTGTTCCGAAACCGAATTTTTCATTCCTTCAAGCTCGTGGACAATTGCCGCGGACTTTTCCTTTCCAGAGTCGAAATTTTTTTGCTGAAGGTTGTTCGTGTCGTGAACGTAGTCCGCCTTTTCCGTGATTCCATTTATGAGAGAATTTACGGTCGCCGTGATGTGTGAGAGGCTTCCTGCAAGGCTTCCGATTTCATCGTTCTTCTTGTAGCTGAATTTTTCGGTGAAGTCTCCATCTGCGATTTTGTTCATGGATTCCCGAAGCTTTAAAAGCGGCTTTAGAATCAGCGATATGAAAAGCGTGTACAGGCAGGAGACGACGAGCATTCCGATTATGAACATCGCAAGCATTACAAGAAGAGAACTTTCGGTTGCCATTCCTGAGGCGATGTCTATGCGGCGCACAAGATACCAGTCAAGAATTTTAACGTAGCAAAGACCGTATTCCGCATCTCCAAGGCTAAATGTGTAAACCTGTCCGTCCTTGTAGTCTTCAAGCGCCCCTTCGATTTTCTCGTAAAGTCCGCCAAGCTGATCTTTTACCAGCGCTTTTTTGCTTACAAGAGACTTGTCTGCTGCTCCTGTAATTTCTCCGAGGCTGTTGAAGAAGAAAAGCTGACCGTTTCCGCCGCCGCTCACAGTCTTGTAAACAGAATCAAGAAAAGAGTCCAAAATAATTCCAGTTCCGACAACTCCTACAGGCTTTTTGTCCGCGGAAAAAACAGGAGCGTTTACCCAAAGGCAGGTTTCGTTCACGTCTGGATTATAGTTTATGTTGAAGTTATACGATTCGGTTTTGTAGAGCGTCATGTTATACCAGTAGCTTTCTGGTTTGTTCGGATCAAGCGTGTATGAATATTTGTCTCCGAAGTAGAAAAAGTGATCCGTGTCGTTTATCCAGAAATTTATTCCGGAAGAAAAAGCCTTTCCGTATGCCGCCATCTCGTCAAATGCAGGCTTCTGAAGTTTCTTGTCGGTCGCATTGCGGAAATAATTTGAAATTACAGGCGAACGGGCCATTTGAAGCGCAAGAGTGATGTCCTTATTCACCGAAGACTCAAGCATGAGCTGGTCAGTGGTAAGCTCCGTTCGGATTCCCTGCGAAAGATTCTTCCGCCCGATCTTGCGTTTTGCAATGCCGTAAGTAAAAATTGAAATGAAACAGATAAAAATAAAAAATACAGACGAAAACAAAAAAGTTTTTTTCATTAAAGACATATTCAGCTCCAATTTACTATAGGTTATATATTAGATTTTTTTTTATTTCAACTTAAAAATCTTTTTTTTTTTATAAAAAATTTTCCCAAAATGAAATTTTTATGTGAATGCTGATCTTTATATTTTTCTGCTATTGCCGGGCTTTGAAAATCTTTTGAATTTGCTCTATATTTTGTATGAAAAAAAACATAAAGCGAGGTTATATTTATGGAAGAAAACGAAGAAAAAGCAGTTTCAGAAGCGGAACAGTTCAGAAACCGTGTTATTTTAAAGGCTGCGCGCATAGAAAAAGTGGAGCAGCATCCGGGCGGAAGTCTTCTATATATACTCACATTGAACGACGGAGATGAAGAGCCTAGGCAGATTGTAAGTTCCATTGTGCCTTTTTATAAGCCTGAAGAGCTTTTGGGCAAAACAATCGTCATCGTTTATAATTTAAAGCCTGCAAATTTCCGCGGAGTCAGAAGCAACGGAATGCTGCTTGCGGCCTCTGATCCGAATGTTACAGACCGGGAAACTTGCGAAGTTCTTTTTGCACCTCAGTTTGAACCGGGAACTATTCTTGAGCCTGAAGGATTTGAAGCTCCAGCTGAAAAATATTGCTATGTAAAGCCGGATAAATTCTTTTCGTTCAAACTTTATACAAAAGATGGGTTTGTTGAAATAGACGGAAAGAAGATCGGCTCAGACGGAAAGTTTGTTGAAGCCAAAGTTTACAAAAACGGCTCTGTCGGCTGAAAAAAAACTGAATTTCTTTAAAGAATTTGTTTGACTTCTATACTTTTTGAATTTATAATTGTTGCATAACATAAACCCTTAGGAGGCCAAAATTGGCAAAGGTAGAATTAAAAGGAATCGGTAAGATTTACGATGGAAATGTTCAGGCTGTAGAAAACGCCAACATTGTTATTGAGGACCGCGACTTCTGTGTATTCGTAGGACCTTCTGGATGTGGAAAATCAACAACTCTCCGCATGATTGCAGGTTTGGAAGAAATTTCTGAAGGCGAGCTTCTTATTGATGGCGAGCTTATGAATGATGTTCCGCCAAAAGACAGAAACATTGCGATGGTTTTCCAGAACTATGCTCTTTATCCTCATATGACAGTATATGACAACATGGCATTCGGACTTAAGATCCGAAAAATGGATAAAGGTGAAATTAAACGCCGTGTTGATGAAGCTGCTAATATTCTTGGTCTTACACAGTACTTGGACCGCAAGCCAAAGGCTCTTTCTGGTGGACAGAGACAGCGTGTTGCAGTAGGACGCGCAATTGTCCGCAACCCTAAAGTATTCTTATTTGACGAGCCTCTTTCTAACCTTGATGCAAAACTCCGTGTTACAATGCGTGGAGAAATCGCAGGTTTGCACCAGAGACTTAATGCTACAATGATTTATGTTACTCACGACCAGATTGAAGCTATGACAATGGGTACAAAAATCGTTGTTATGAAAGACGGTCACGTACAGCAGATTGGTGAGCCTCTCTATTTGTACAATCACCCAATCAATAAATTTGTTGCAGGATTTATTGGAACTCCTCCAATGAACTTCCTTTCTGTTACAATCAAGAAAGAAGGCGACAAGATTGTTGCTGATGAAGGCACATTCACAGTTGTTCCTACAGCAGAACAGCAGGCTTCTCTTAAAGACTATGTAGGCAAAGAGGTTTACTTCGGTGTACGCCCGGAAGACCTTGTTTATTCAGAAGCTCCAGCTGCAGAAAACAATATGCAGATGAAAGTTTCTAACAAGGAGCCTCTTGGTGCAGAAACACACCTCTTCCTTTCTACAAAGACACAGAGCATTGTTGCCCGTGTACAGGCTTCTTCTAAGGGAGACTTCAAGATTGGCGAAACTGTAAACTTTAAGCCAGCAATGGAAAGATGCAAATTCTTTGCTAAGAATCCGGAAGATCAGAGCAAGGAAATCAACATCTGTGAAGCAGACAAAATTTCTGCTCCATGGCTCAAGAATGCTATTACAGGCGAAGTTGGCTATAAAGTAGCAATTGGTTCTGAAATCAGAAAATAAGTCATGTTCTTTAAGCTTGTATAATATGGCTTGAAAACTTGTAGCCTTGGACACCGCTAGAGCAATTCTGGCGGTGTTTTTTTATGTCATTATAGAATCAGCCATAACAATCTTTATTGTAATTGCTTTTTTTTTATTGTAAACTTTCAGCATGATAAAACCTAATTCACTTGTTATATATAAAAATACTGCTGCTGTTGTTCTTTCTGTTGGTGAAAATAATAAGTTTTCTATAAAATTTCAGTCTGTTCCCGCCACTGCCACAAAGCCTGCTGTTTATGAAACTCAGAATGTCCGCGCAAAGGATATTCTTTTGCTGAATGAAGGTCCTGTTTCTTCTCTTGAATCTGTTTTGAAATTCGCTGTGGAAAAATGTCCTTCAGCCTCTGATATTTACAATCTTGAGCAGGCAAATGAGATTTTTCTTCAGATAAAAGACTGCTATGAACTTTTGTCAGGCGAAACTCCTGGCGAAAGTTATCCTTTTAATGAATTGGTTTCACTTTTTAGAGGCGAAGTAAAACCTGATGAGGCTTGGGGACTTTACTGCGCCTTAAAAAATACTGTTTATTTTAGCCAGGTTTTAAAGGATCAGCTGGACGGAAAAATTGCGTTTACTGTCCGCCCTCAGCAAGAAATTGACTCCCTTGTAAAAAAAGCCGGTGAAAAGGAAAAAGAAGCCGAACTGCGGTCTGAATTTATTCAGCGATTAAAAACTGGAAAGCTTTTGCCGGAAGATTCTGTTTTTATGGGCGATGTGGAAGCTCTTGCGCTTGGAAAAACAGACAAAAGCCGTACAATGCATGATGCCGGCTTAAAGGAAACTCCAGAACGTGCGCACAAACTTTTGCTTGATACAGGACTTTGGGACATTACACGTAATCCGTATCCTTTGCGCTGGGGACTTTCCACAAAATCAGCGTCAGATTCCCTTGATTCTCCGCCGGAAGAAGAGCGGCTTGAGCTTGACTGTATTTCTTATGCAATTGACAATGCCTGGTCAACTGATCCGGACGATGCTGTTGCCTTTGACGGAAAATATCTTTGGATTCATATTGCAGATCCGGCGTCTACGGTTCAGCCAGATTCTCCTATTGATAAAAATGCGCGTGCAAGAGGTGCAACTCTTTATATTCCAGAAGGTGCTGCCAGAATGCTTTGTGAAAGTTGTCTTGAAGATTATGCGCTTGGACTAAAGGAAAAAAGCCGTGCCTTGTCTTTTAGAATTCTTCTTGATGAAAACGGCGCGATTGAAGATTGTTCCGTTTTTAAGACACTTGTAAAAGTAAAGCGCCTTTCTTATGAGCAGGCTGATGATCTTATGGAAAGTGAAGAGCTAAAGCCTCTTTTTTCTATCGCATGGAAAAATGTGGAACGCCGCAAAAAGTCCGGGGCTGTTCATATTTCAATGCCGGAAGTTCATATTTCCGTTGAACCTGAAACAAAAAAAGTTTCAATCGAGCCTCTTGTTCATCCTAAAAGCTCAGAAATGATCCGTGAGATGATGCTTTTGGCCGGAGAAGGAGCTGCAAAATTCGCATTCAAAAATCAGATTCCTTTTCCGTTTGTAAGCCAGGAAGCTCCTGTAATTCCAGATGATGTTCCGGAAGGTCTTGCAGGTCAGTTCAGGCTTAGAAGATGCATGAGAAAAAGATCTGTCGGTGTAACTCCTGGAATGCATTGCGCTTTGGGGCTTAATATGTACAGTCAGGTTACAAGCCCTTTGCGCCGCTACGGAGACTTGATTGCTCATATTCAGCTGCGAGCATTTTTGGATAAAAGGGAGCTTTTGGACAAGGACACTATGCTTATGCGTATTTCAGAAGGAGATGCCGGGGCTCAGGCGGCTCACAAGGCTGAACGCAAAAGCAATATGCACTGGACTCTTGTTTATCTTTTGCAAAATCCCGGCTGGACAGGTGAGGCTGTCTGCGTTGACAAGGGAATGAAGCTTCCTCTTTTTTCAATTCCTTCTCTTGCAATAGAAACCTTTATGCCTTGCCCTGAAAAAACAGAGCTTAATGACGTGGTGAAAATAAAAGTAAAGAAAATTGAACTTACAGAACTGCAAGTTGAATTTGAAATTGTAAATTAAGTTTTAAGTACAAAAATATTGAGGTGTATAAAGAATGAAAGATTTTCAAAACGGAATTGAGACGAAATGCATTCACTCAGGCTATGAGCCAAAAAACGGCGAGCCTAGAATGATTCCTATTGTTCAAAGTACAACTTTTAAGTATGACACAAGCGAAGCAATGGGAAAACTTTTTGACCTTGAAGATTCCGGCTATTTTTACAGCAGACTCCAGAATCCTACAAATGATTATGTGGCTGCGAAAATTGCTGCTCTTGAAGGTGGAACTGCCGCTATGCTCACTTCTTCCGGCCAGGCGGCAAACTTTTTTGCGGTTTTTAATATTGCAAGCGCAGGCGATCATGTTGTTGTTTCTTCTACAATTTATGGAGGAACTTTCAACTTGTTCAATGTTACAATGCGCAAGATGGGAATTGATTTTACTTTTGTAGATCCCGAATGTTCAGAGGAGGAACTTAATGCGGCTTTTAAACCGAACACAAAAGCTGTTTTTGGCGAAACGATTGCGAATCCGGCTTTGATTGTTTTTGACATTGAGCGTTTTGCAAAAGCGGCGCACAGCCACGGAGTTCCACTTATTGTAGACAATACTTTTGCAACTCCCGTGAATTGCCGTCCGTTTGAATGGGGCGCAGACATTGTAACTCATTCCACAACAAAATATATGGATGGACATGATGCGACTATTGGTGGCGCGATTGTTGATTCTGGAAAATTTGATTGGCTTGCAAACGCCCAGAAATTTCCGGGCCTTTGCACCCCGGATGAAAGCTATCACGGCGTGGTTTACGCAAAAAAATTTGGAAAGGAAGGCGCGTTTATTACAAAAGCAACTGTTCAGCTTATGAGAGACTTTGGCTCTGTTCAGTCCCCGATGAATGCTTACTTTTTAAATCTTGGACTTGAATCCCTGCCGCTTCGTGTTGCCCGTCACTGCGAAAATGCCTTGAAAATTGCTGAATTTCTTCAGTCGCATAAAAATGTTTCCTGGGTGAACTATCCCGGATTAAAAGGAAACAAATATTACGAGCTTGCAAAAAAATATATGCCGAACGGAACTTGCGGAGTTATTTCTTTTGGAGTGAAAGGCGGAAGACAGGTTGCTGAAAAATTCATGTCGAACCTTAAGCTTGCAATGATTGCAACGCACGTTGCGGACAGCAGGACTTGTGTTCTTCACCCTGCAAGTTCTACACACAGGCAGATGTCCGATGAAGAGCTAAAGGCTGCAGGTGTTTTGCCGGACATGGTAAGACTTTCTGTTGGTGTTGAAAATGTAAATGATATAATTGCTGATTTAACTCAGGCACTGGAGGTTTAAGATGCCGCATATTACAGTTCAAATGTTTCCCGGAAGAAATGACGAAATCAAGAAAAATCTTGCAGAAAAACTTGCAAAAGTAGCGAGCGAGGAGCTTGGCAGGGGAATCGAGCATTTTTCTGTTTCTGTAGAAGATATTCCGCAGGACGAATGGAAAGAGCGTGTTTTTAACAAGATTGTAGACCCGGATAATAAAAATATTTTTGTAAAGCCTGGCTATACAATGTAGCAAATACAAAAATGTTTTTGTTGACAGTATCAGTTTTGCATGATATATTTTTTACTATGAAAAACACAACCCATTGGGCAGTAATTATCAATATCTCATCGTTGGCTTACCTTTACTTTAGCTTTTATTGGTTTTCTCGTGCCTTGCGGAAGTTTCGCTAGATAATAGCGAGCATTGTGTTTGCCGTATAACTGGTAAAATAATGGAGCCTTCCGCAGTGGAAGGCTCTTTTTTTTGCCAGACGGTTTAAATTTCGGAGGTTTTTGTATGATAGTGATTTTAAAGAAAGGCGCGACAGAGCCGGCAATCAATGAATTTGTTGAAGAGGTTAAGCAGAAAGGTCTTGGCGTTCATATTTCGACTGGAGTAGACAAGACTATTATTGGTCTTCTAGGCGATACTTCAAAACTTGTTCCAGAGGATTTCCTTGCAAATGATATAGTTGAAACTGCGGAGCGTGTCAGCGCACCGTATAAAATGGCAAGCCGTTCATTCCATCCGGAAAATACAGTTGTCTGCATCGGAACAGGGCAGAGCGGCGTTATTGAATGTAAAATTGGAGACGGAAAAACTGTTCCTGTAATCGCAGGTCCTTGCGCTGTTGAAACTGAAGACCAGATTATGAATGCGGCATTTGCTGTAAAAAAAGCCGGAGCAAGAATTTTACGTGGCGGCGCATACAAGCCAAGAACTTCACCTTATAGTTTTCAAGGGCTTGGAAAGGAAGGTATAAATCTTCTTGAAAAAGCAAAGAAAGAAACAGGGCTTCCAATCTGCACGGAGCTTATGGCAATCAGCGAACTTAAGAATTTTGAAAATGTTGACTTGATTCAAGTTGGAGCAAGAAATTTTCAGAACTTTGACCTTCTGAAGGAACTTGGAAAATTTAATAAGCCGGTTCTGCTTAAGCGCGGTCTTTCTGGAACAATCAACGAGCTTTTGATGAGCGCGGAATATATAATGGCCAACGGAAACGAAAATGTCATTCTTTGCGAGCGCGGAATTAGAACTTATGATGGATATACACGCAACTGCCTTGATGTAAGCGCAGTTCCTTATCTTCATAAAGTTTCACACTTACCGGTTGTGATTGACCCAAGCCATGCCTGCGGAATCAGATGGATGGTAGGAACTCTTGCCCAGTCTGCTGTTGCCGCCGGTGCTGACGGACTTGAAATTGAAGTTCACTGCTGCCCTGAAAAGGCTTGGAGCGATGCAAGCCAGCAGCTTCCACCTAGTCAGTTTGAAGAACTCATGATTAAGCTTGGAAAATATGCGGCTGTTGAAGGAAAAACTATGTAAAAAAATGCCGGATTTTTAATAAGAAAAAAAGTTCCGGCAGCTCAACAATAGAAGGATTTCAAATTGAAAAATTTATCAGACTTGACTTATGGAATTGTTGGATTCGGTCTTATGGGCGGCTCTCTTGGAAAGGCAATCAGGGAAAATGTGCTTTCAGTTTCTTCTGCCAGCGGAAAGATTCTTGCTGCGGACATAAATGAAGCATCCCTTTCCTTGGCGAGAGAACAGCACATTGCGGATGAAACTTTTCTTATCAGCAAAGTTGACTCTATGCTTTGCCAGTGTGATTTTGTTTTTGTGTGCCTTTATCCTCATGCGACTTTGGAATTTTTAATTCAGCACAAAAATAATTTTAAACCCGGTTCAATCGTAACGGACATAAGCGGAGTCAAGTCTGAAATATTTTCTCGCCTGAATGAAATTCTTTCCGGTGGGTTTGATTTTATTCCGGGGCATCCGATGGCTGGTAGCGAAAAGGAAGGCTATGCAAATTCATGTGGTTCAATTTTTAAGAATCATAACTACATTTTAATGCCGCTAAAACAGAATAAAATCGAAAATCTGGAACTCTTTAAGCAGCTTGTTTCGCTTATGGGATTTACCAGGATTGTAGAAACTGATGCTTTTGTTCACGACCATAAAATTGCTTTTACTTCCCAGCTTTGCCATGTCATTGCGAGCGCGCTTGTTGATAGTGCGGAAGATTCCAAGATAACGGCTTTTGGCGGCGGAAGCTTTGAGGACTTGACTAGAATCGCCATGATTAATGCTCCTTTGTGGACAGAACTTTTCCTTGCAAATAAAAAAGAACTTCTGCTTCACATTGAAAATTTTGAAAAATCTCTTAATGAGCTAAAAGGATTTATAGAAAAAAACAACGCTTCTTCCCTGAAGTCTTATCTTGAAAATGTCCGAGAAAAACGCATTTCCATGAGTCGCATAGAAGTAAAAGTGTAGGGTTCAAAAGCAAGGTTGATTCAGTTTCTTTACTTTTGAAGCAGTTTGAAAACTCCGTCGTCTGGATTGAATTCAACTCCTTCACCGTCAGCTTCTTTTGGAAAAGTTCCTTTAAGAAAATAGTCGTCAAGAAGATGAATGTAATATTTTGCAACGTTGTCATTGCTGTTTTTTTTCGCAAGGGAAGACAATAGTTCTTTAGCTTTTGTGTAATTTTTGTTGCTGAATTCAGCCATTGCGCTTTCCCAGTTCTGCATATAATCAAGAAGTTCTGGAGATGCAAGAGATTTTTCTTCAATAAGTTCATAAAGTCCAATCGGTGTGTTGATGTTTACAACCCGAACACGGTCAAGAGAACGCACAACGAATCTGTCTCCAATCAATTCTTTTGTGCTTTGGCTAATAAGAATTCCATTTGTGTGATACTGCTTGTTTACACCTTCAAGACGGGACGCAAGGTTTACATTGTTGCCCATCATTGTGTAATTCTTTTTCTTTTCCGAACCAAAATAGCCTGCAATCATTTCACCTGAATTAATTCCGATTCTAGTGAAAATTGTCTTGCTGTTTGCCACAAGAGTTTTAAATGCAGAATACAAAGCTTCTTCCATCCATGAAGGCTTAGGATTTTGCGAATAGCGTATAATATCTTGATTCATTACTTGTTCTGCTTTTTTCATTTTTATTGCGGCGGCACACGCATGAACTGCATGGTCTGGCATTGCAACTGGCGCGCCGACAAGTGCAACAATCGCATCTCCTTCGTATTTATCAACAGTTCCTTTTTCATCAATTATGATGTCAGACATTTTTGTAAGATAAAAGTTTAGTAGACAGCCTAGCTCTTTTGCTGTGAGTAGTTCGCTAAAGGATGAAAATTTCTGAATGTCTGTAAAAATCGCCGACATTTCAAATTCTTTTCCTCCCAATGTAAACGAAGAAGAGTCATTTATAATTTGATTGACAACATCTTTTGAAAGACATTGGCTGAACGCAGAACGGATAAAGCGTTTTTGCTTTCCTTCTACAGACAAACTTACAACAACACTTGCCATTTCTGAAATAAGAAAAGCGAACAAAGGCGCAATCATTAAAAGCCAAAATCCGTTGTTAAACAAAATCACAGGTACAAAAATTGAAACCGTGATTCCAGCAAAGATTCCCGCTGAAATAAAAATCGCAGAAAACCGTGGAGAAATTTTTTCACTTATGACTGCAAACAAAGACGCAAAGAATGCCAATGCAATCAGCCATAAAAGAGAAATGCAAAATGGAACTTTTTTTATAAAGCTTTCTGTAAGGTAATTATCCAAAGTTGTAATATGAATTCCGACTCCCGGATAAACTTGTGAAACCGGCGTTGAGCAAATGTCAAAAAGCCCTGGAGCATAGTATGCGCAGAAAATATAAAGGTCATTGAAATCCTCTGGAGACAAAACACCTTCCTTTCCTTGTAGCCAAAGATCATGGCTTTCAAGTATATCTTTTGCGCTGTATGGAAAATAATCATCTATGGATTTTGTAAAACGCAAAAGGGCAGTGTTGTTGTCTACTACAGGAATAGAAGAGAAGTCAGGAGCTTCTTCATTTAAGAAAAGAGGTGCAAGTCCGAGCGTTGGATATTCAGTATCATTAAATGTATCAAAAAGGCGAGTGCGGCGGATAATATCGTCGCTGTCTTTTGCGCTTGTAATGTTTCCTAGAAGAGCCGCATTGTCATTGATTGGCTTTACAGGCATTAAAGTTTTTCCGTAATCTTCTGCGGAATAAAAAAATGTCTGGATAACTTTTTTACTTTTTGCCTCTGCCGCGCCTAAAGCAATGTCATCTTCTTCTCCATATATAGAAGGCTCTGTGTAAAGAATATCAAATGTAATTGCCTTAGGATTTCCAGCTGAAATAAAATCAACCATTCTTCCATAAGCTTCTCTAGGCCAAGGCCATGACCAGTTGTATTTTTCTTTTGCCCAGTCAATGCTTTCCTGGTCAACAATAATCAGACATATTTCTTCGCAAGGCTGCTTGTATTTTGCAGCGTTTGTCATGCGAAGGTCATAAGATTTGTTTTCAAAAGCGTTGAATGCTTTTGAAAAGTGAAAGATTAAAGTTATCAGAATGCTTGAAAGGGCAATGATTATGGCTCTTGTCCAAAGCTTATGTTTTTGTTTCATGGTTATTTTATTCCTGCTAAAGCGTTTTCAAATCTTGACTGGCGGACATCTCTACTGATTCCTGTGAAATTAAAGTTTTTAAGAATCTTTTGCACACTGTTGATTCTGGTCTCTGGCTTTGGATGAGTTTTTCCCCAGCCTGAATCTTCTCCGCTGCTTTTTGCTTTGAGCATTTTGAGGACATCAGTCAAGGCGTTTGGATCATAGCCTGCGTCTGCCATAAGCGAAACTGCTTTTTCGTCAGCTTTGAATTCCTGGCCTTTTGTGTATCCGGTTTCTGTAATGATATTCATCATTGAAATGCTGGAACTGGTAAGAAAATCCGCGGACTGTTTTTCCTCTTGATTAAGATTTGAAAACTGCTTTGTGTAGTTTTTTGCCATTGTTGCAGAATTTGAAATTGCTTCTGTTGTTCTTACAGTCTTGATTGCTGTGGTTGCATGTTTTAGCTGAATGTGTGCAATTTCATGTGCAATAATTGCTGCGACCTCATCCTCTGAATTGCAGCATTTCAAAATTCCTGTTGTAATAAAAATGTGCCCACCGCTTGTAGACAACGCATTGATTTCATCTGAATCAAGAATCGCAACGCAATAATCCTTGTAAATTTTTGGCGTGTCGGAATTCATTGTGATTGCTTTGCAAATTTTATTAACATAAGCAGTTGCTTTTGGAGATGCCGTGTAAAGCTTGTATTCAGTAAGAACATTGGACGCAACAGTTCTTCCAATAAAATATGAGTCCTGCGTTGTAATAGGCTCTGCGGCTCTGTCGATTGACTCAACTGTGCTGCTGGCTTGCTCAAGTGTTTTCTTTACATCCTGGCTTTTTTGAACAGCGGAGTTTACTTTGTTTAATGCGCCAAAAATATCAGCGGAAAATGCGGCTAAAGAAACTGATGAAAAAATGCAAACGCAAAGAATTTTTTTTGATAGCTTTTTCATTATTCTTCACCTCCGGCATTGAGTTGTCCTTCTTTTAGAAAAGCAATGGCGTCTTTTTCTGAACAGGCATTTGTTTCAATTTTATCAACTTGAGCATACGAAATTTCATTTGCCTGGCTGTAAACTTTTTCAAAAGCCTTGTCCATTCCTTTTCCTGCAAGTCCAAGTTCTTTTGCATTTGCGGAAGTTTTTCCGTTGATATTTATAATCAGTTTTTTTGTTGTTAAAGATGAATTTGGAAGCCAGCCTTTAATTTTTCCATCTTCGGATGAAATGCAGGACCAGGATTTTCCTTTTGAAGTAACTTTGACTTTGTCGCCAAGGTTTAAAGTTCCTGCGCTGGACGCAAACTGGGATGCCTTGACTCTGACAATTGCTGAATCCACCTGCACGTACTGTGGTTTTGGCTCTGCGGCAAATGCAGAAGAAATATTCAGCGCCATAACTGATAAAAAAATAACTTTGATTTTACTCATGTCTAAATTATATCATTGTAATTGTTTGTGTTAAATAGTCCAAATGTCGAATTTTGATAAGAACAGTAATTTAAGTGTTATTCCCATGCTAAGACATTGCGATGTTTAAGTAGTAAACTTGGTCAGGAATCTGTTGGATATTTTCAATAGATTATCGGGTCAAGCCCGATAATGACATAAAATTATAAAACTCGAAATTAAGGGTATATAATTATGGAAAAGTCACATATTTACAGTACCGGCATAGTGGTACTGACAGTCCACAGTGTTACGTATAGACTGTCGGCATATTTGTCGACAGTCTATACACATATCTGCTGACAGTTTATCCGCATTACTCACAGTCAGTCTATATGCAATATTCATATATAAGTTATCTGTAATGCTGTACATAGACTGTATAGTTAACCTATATACAGTCTGTCAGTGATGTTCTTAATAGCTTATATAGATAACGCTAAATAGTCTATGTGCATTATTCTCTATAGCTTATTGACATAATGTTGCTATAGTTTATGCACCAATTTGTCAATAGCCTATCTGTAACTCACATTTGCATTTTGCCTGTATTCAGTTTATAATAAAAAATCTGGAGTAAACATGAATAAAGATTTTGAGGTTCTTGATAAAGTAATTGGCCGCGTGCCTGATTTTCCCAAAAAAGGCGTTTTGTTTTATGATATAACTGGAGTTCTTCGCCATCCAGAAGCATTCCGCTATACAATTGAGCGTATGGTGGATCTCTACAAGGATAAAAATATTGACGCTGTTGCTGGAATTGAGTCGCGCGGATTTGTATTTGCTGCTCCTTTTGCTCAGGCTATGGGAATTCCTCTTGTTTTGATTCGTAAAAAAGGAAAGCTTCCCGGAAAAACATATACCTGCAAATATGAGCTTGAATATGGTTCTGCTGAAATTGAAGTCCACACTGCCGACATTTCAAAAGGTCAGAATATTCTTTTGGTTGACGATCTTATTGCAACCGGCGGAACTTTAAAGGCGGCGGCTAATTTGATAGAGCAGGGCGGAGCTAAGACAACGGATGTCTTTGGTGTTATAGGGCTTCCTTTCTTGAATTATAAGAAAAAGCTTGAAGGTCTTAACGTTACAACTCTTGTAAATTATCAGTCTGAATAAGTCTTTTTTCTGCCGATTATATGATTTTTGTATCGTTTTATAAAAATTTATGATATAATTCTGAGTATGAGTACACATATTAATGCAAAAGAGGGAGACATTGCAGAGGCAGTTTTGCTTCCGGGGGATCCTCTTAGAGCCAAATTTATTGCTGAAAATTTCTTGCAGGATGCCAAGTGTTATAATGAAGTCCGCGGAATGTATGGATTTACAGGGCTCTATAATGGAAAAAGAGTTTCTGTTCAGGGTACTGGAATGGGGCAGCCTTCGCTTTCTATTTATGTAAATGAGCTTTTTCAGTTTTATAATGTGCAGAAAGCTGTGCGTGTTGGAACTTGCGGGGCTGTTCAAAAAGATATTGCGCTTAGAGATGTTATTCTTGCTGAAGGCGCATGTTCAGATTCCGGGTTGAATACAATGAGGTTCAACGGACTTCATTTTGCTCCTGTTGCGGACTTTGAGCTTCTTACAAAGGCGTATTCTGCTGCTGAAAAAATCGGCATAAAACCGAATGTAGGGCTTTGTGTTTCAAGCGATATGTTTTACGATCCAACGGAAAACTGGAAGCTTTGGGCGGAATATGGGGTTATGGGTGTAGAAATGGAAGCTGCGGAACTTTACACTCTTGCTGCGAAATTCAAGAGAAAGGCTTTGGTTGTTCTTACTGTTAGCGACCATATTCTTTTGGGTGGTGAAACTTCCGCAGAAGAACGCCAGGTAACTTTTACAAACATGATGAAGATTGCGCTTGAAGCTGTTACTGCATAGTTTTTTATAAAACAAAATGTCATTGTCGTACTTGATACGACAATCTCTAAATGATTGCAATATATGCATTTAGATTATTAGCCGGGTTTCTTTCAGAAACATCGCAGGGTCAAGTCCGATAATGACATAAAAATATAAAACTTGAAATAAAACCTAAAAAATTTAAATTAACGGGAGAATGTGAAATGAAACCTGTATTGTTGGTTCTTGCAGCTGGAATGGGAAGCCGTTACGGTGGAGTTAAACAGATTGATTCTGTAGGTCAGCATGGCGAGTGCCTTTTGGACTTTGCGACTTTCGATGCTAAAAAAAGCGGATTTGGAAAAGTTGTATTTGTAATCCGTCCTGACATTGAAAAAGACTTTAGGGAGCGGCTTTTTGACAGAGTTGCCCGTAACTTTGATGCGGAATATGTTTTTCAGACGCATGATTCTCTTTTGACTGCTAGCGAGGCGGAAAAATCTTCTGCGCGTACAAAGCCTTGGGGTACGATTCATGCCGTTCTTTGCGCTGAAGAAAAGATAAACGCTCCGTTTGCTGTAATAAATAGCGATGACTATTACGGCAGGGAAGCATTTGCGACTTTGGGAAAATATCTTTCATCTATAAGTCCGGATTCTAATGACCATGCAATGGTTGGCTACGTTCTTGGAAACACTATGAGCAAAAGCGGTTCTGTTAGCCGTGGAGTTTGTTCTGTAAAAGATGGCTATCTTGAATCAATTGTTGAAAATACAAAAATCAGCTACAAAGGCGATGGTATTATAAGTGAACTTGACGGCAAGGAAATTCCATTTACAGGAAAAGAATGGGTAAGCATGAATTTCTTTGGATTCAGCTTGAAGGCTTTTGAACGCTTTCATAAATATTGGGATGAATTTAAGGCTTCTTCAATTGGCGAACTTAAGGCGGAAGCTTTATTGCCGGTTGCTGCTAGTGACATCGTAAAGAACGGTGAAGGCAGCATAAAATTCTTTACTTCTTCTGAAAAGTGGTTTGGAATGACTTATCCAGAGGACCGCGAGATTGTAAAGCAAGAAATTGCAAAGAAAATTCAAAGTGGATATTATCCTGCAAAGCTTTGGGAGCATTAAATGAAAAAACTGAACGCTATAAAGTCTGAAAAAATTTGGGGCTATGAAAACTGGATTGCTTCCACTCATAAAAATGGATTTCAAAAAGATTTCTTTGAAATGTGCGGCGGTGATTATCCTCTTTTGGTTAAAGTTATTCAAGCCGACAAGACTTTGAGCGTTCAGGTTCACCCTGATGATGAAAAAGCTGCTCTTTATGAGCACTGCCGCGGAAAAACTGAATGCTGGTATGTTCTTTCAGCAAAGGAAGATACAGAACTTGTTTACGGACTGAATGGAGTTTATAACGCAAGCGAGCTTAGAAAAGCTATCGAGGCGAATTCTTTGCAGGATTGTTTGCGCTATGAAAAAGTCAAGGCTGGAGACTTTATTTATATTCCGGCTGGAACTGTCCATGCAATCTGCGGCGGCTTGCGTCTTTTGGAAGTTCAGCAGTCAAGTGATATTACTTACAGATTGTATGACTGGGGTCGCGGAAGAGAGTGTCATGTAGAAAAGGGAATTGCCTGCATAAAAGACAGCAGCGTAAGAAAAATTGCGCCTTTCCCTGAAGCTTTTTCTTGCCCGTATTTTTCTCTTGAAGAAATCAATGTTGAAGATTTTTATTCTTCAAAAATAGAGAATGCTAGCGGCAAAAAAAATCCTCGTGATATAGTTCTTGGTTTTATAATTGAAGGAAGCGGAACTGTAAACGGACTTCCTGCAAATGCGGAAGATATTTTTGCATTTGAACCTGGAGAATCCGTTGAAATAAAAGGCTGCTTAAAGCTTATGAAAATTTCTGCAAAGTAGCTTTTTGCGTTTTAATTTTGAGCTTGGATTTTATAATTTTTTAGCCACTCTTTAAGCGGAGATGTCCAGTCATCGGAGTTACGGCTTTCTTCCATTAAATTTTTGTACATTTTTTTTATGTAACTTGTGATTTCTTTTGAGTCAGTTTTTTCAACATAAATAGAATCTTTAAACATCGAGTCAATAAAATCAATGGACATTTCTTCTGTTAAAAGTTCTGGCGCAGTTTTTGTTACCATGTATATTGCCGCAGAAATGCAGTTTACACTATGCTGCTTCATGTATAAAACTGATTCAGCAATTTCTATTCCATGAGTGTAAAGCTCGCTGTTCCATTGATCTTTTTCTGGTTCTGTAAATTCTTCACGTTCAAAAAGCATTTTATAAAATCCGATTGTAAGAACAACAATTGCAATGTGCAGGCTCGGCACGCAAAGATAATGCGGATCCCAAAACTGAATGCCTTTTGTCGCTTTTGTTGTTGGCTTTGGACGCACTGTTGTTGTAAGGCAGTGCGAATAAATTTTGTATGCTTCCTTGTAAAGCATAATCATGTACCGGACATATTCCGCGCTGAGCTTGATTCCTTCAAAGCTTCCGTAGCGTTTCATTGTCATGCACATAGGACGAATCCAATAGTTTACAAAGTCAAGATAGCATTGTGCGAATTCCGGCTTGAATGGAATTTTTGAATCCAGCTTGTGGTCTACTCTTTTTACTGGAATGTGTATTATGTGGAATTTTTCAAGATACTGAACTATAAAGAATTTTTGTATTACATTTAAAATAAAAACTGCAAAATATTTAAGACCAGTCCAGTGAAAAATGAACATTGCGTAGGCATATAGAACATTAAAGCTTTTTAAAGTTCTTCCTAGAGTCTTTTTGATTTTCTTTTGAGATGGCTTTTTTGCATTCTTAATTTTGAACTTGTATTTTAGGTTTTCTTCTTTCATTTTCCAAAAACTTCCTTTGCTGCTGATACTGTTTCCATTGCGTCCTTTGCATAGAAGTCAGCTCCGATTTTTTTTGCATAGTCTGGTGTTAAAACTGCGCCGCCTACTACAATTTTACATTCCAGATTATTTTCTTTTAACGCTTTATGAAGCTGGTTTATTGTTTCTTCCATATTAGCGACCGTTGTAGTCATTAGCGCGCTTAAGCCCACAAGCTGGATTTTGTTTTCTATAACTGTTTTTACAACTGTTTCTGCCGGAACATTTTTTCCTAGATCGATTACTTTATATCCATAGTTTTCAAGCATTGCCTTGACGATGTTTTTTCCGATATCATGAATATCTCCAAAGACAGTTGCAATTGCTATGGTTCCTTTTTCTTCCTGCTCTTTTCCTGAAGCTGCAAGAGTTTCTTTTATTTTAAGGAATGAATTGCCTACGGTTTCTGCACTAAGCAAAAGCTGTGGAAGAAATTTCTTTCCAGTTTCAAAGTCTTTTCCTACGTTGTCAAGAGCTGGAACTATGCAGTTATCGATTATTTTTACAGGTGCGTTTTTTTCAAGAAGTCTGGCTGTTGCGTCTGCCGCCTTATCCTTGAAGCCTTTTTCAATTATCTGTATAAGCTCCTTTTCTTCCGCGTTTTTTTCTGCGCCTATAGTTTCAGTTAAAGTGTTTTTTTTTTCAGTTTCTTTTTTAGGAGATGCGATGGGCGTTCCGTTTATCTGAATGGAAATTGTTCCGTCATTAACTGCATCCGAAAGAATTTTTTGCCGGGCTTTTTCAGTTGTAGGATCAAGAGTTCCTGTGTAAGTCTGAATGTAGTCAAGGCAGTTTTCGTCAAAGCAGCCAAGTGCTCTGTAAGCTCTGTAGGTGTCCATCATCGGAATACTTGCCGGGTTTATGATTGCCGCGCTAAGTCCTGCTTCAAGTGCAAGCATAAAAAATCTTGAGTTTATAATGTCTCTTCTTGGAAGTCCAAATGAAATATTAGAAACTCCAAGCACAAACTGAATTCCTTCTTTTCCGAATTTTTCTTTTAAGATTCTGATTGCTTTTACAGTTTCAAGTGATGTTTTTTGTTCTGAACTTACAGTCAGTGTGAGCGTGTCAATAAAAATATCTCTTATAGGTATTCCGTATTTTGCGGCTTCCTGAATTATTTTTTCAGCGACTTTTACCCTTCCTTCCGCAGTTTGGGAAATTCCGTCTTCATCTATGCAAAGCGCGACAACAGCTCCGCCGTAATGTTTTATTAGCGGAAAAACTTTGTCCATGACTTCTTGCTTTCCATTTACGCTGTTTACAAGGGCTTTTCCGTTGTAATACCTCAATGCATATTCCAAAACATCGCTTTCGCTTGAGTCAAGTTGCAACGGAGTGTTGAAAATTTTTTGCACTGACTTCACCGCTTGAAGCATCATTTCTTTTTCATTTATTCCAGGAAGTCCGACGTTTACATCAAGAATATGTGCGCCTGAATTTATCTGGCTGTCTGCTTCGTCAATTATGAACTGCATATCGTTATTTTGGAGAGCTTCCTTGCATTTCTTTTTTCCGGTTGGATTTATGCGCTCGCCGATAATTACAGGTCCTGCTGCCCCTCCTGCCTGAACAGTTTTGTTGTAGGAACATATAAATGACTGGAACTTTTCTTTTCTTGCCTTCAGTTTTTTTTCTGAAAGTTTTTCTGCCATTGTTTTTATATGATCTGGAGTTGTTCCGCAGCAGCCTCCGAAAATTGAAACTCCAGACTCAAGTATTTTTTCCTGTGCATTTGTAAATTCTTCTGGAGTTACCTTGAATACATCTTTTCCGTTTATAACTTCTGGAAGTCCTGCGTTTGGCTGGGAAAGAATTGGAATGTGTGAATATTTGCAGAATTGATTTGCAAGTTCAATGTCTTCTTCAAGGCTTCCGCCGCAATTAAAACCAAGAACATCAACGTGCAGAGATTCAAGATAAGTTACGCAAGTAAGAACATCTGCACCTGTCAAGGTTCTACAATTAGGCTGGAACGTCATTGTTGCTATGACGGGAAGATTTGTATTTTCTTTGATTGCAAGAACTGCGGCTTTTACTTCATAAAGGTCGCTCATTGTTTCGATTATTGCAAGATCCGCGCCTGATTTTTCTGCGGCAATTGCAGCTGCCTTGTATGAATTATATGCTTCGTCAAATGTAAGAGGACCATTTGGCTCAAGCAGTTTTCCAATCTGACCTGAATCCCATGCGGTAAAGCAGATTATGTTTTCGTTTTGTTTTTTGCATTCAGCGATTGCTCCTTTTACTAGAGCGATTCCTTTTTCAATAAATTCTTGTGCTGAATGAGATGCGTTTTCAAGCTTTATAGGATTTGCGCCGAATGTGTTTGTGGTGCAAATGTTGCTTCCTGCAAGTATATATTTTTTGTGAATATCTTTTATTGCTTCTGGATTGTAAAAATTCAGATCTTCTGGAATAGAATAGGAAAGACCTGAAATTTTTTGAATCATTGTTCCCATTCCGCCGTCAAAGAAAACAGGCTCATGTTTTTGTATTTTATTAAATAGAAAATTTTTAAATTCGCTCAAGACAATCTCCCTTCGCTAGCTGTTAATTGCAGAAATAATTTTATCAACATTTTTGTAAATTTCTTGGGCTACAGAAGGCTTGTTCATTGTGTAAATATGAATGCCTCTTACTCCGTTTGAAATAAGGTCTATAATCTGGTCTGTTGCATAAGCGATTCCTGCCTGGCGCATTGCTTCTGGATTTTCAGAAAAGCGGTCGCAAATTGAAAGGAGTTTGGCCGGAATATATGCAGATGAAAGTTTTACCATTTTTGAAACTTGATTGCTGTTTGTAATTGGCATAATTCCTGCTAAAACCGGAACATGAATTCCTTTTGACTGGATTTGATAGAGATAGCTGTAGAGCATATTGTTGTCAAAAAACATTTGTGTTGTAAGAAAGTCAACACCAGCATCTATTTTATATTTTAGGTTGTCTATATCTTCTTGCCTATTATGGCTTTCCGGGTGTCCTTCTGGATAGCAAGCTCCTCCAACGCAAAAGCCTTCATCCTTTAAAATCTTTGCAAGAATATTTGCGTGGTCAAGTTCATTGCTCAGTGGATTTGGTATTCCTTGCGGAATGTCTCCGCGCAATGCAAGGACATTTTCAATTTTATTTTTCTTCATTTGAGAAATTATATTTTTAGCTTCATCAATTGTATTTCCAACGCAAGTAAGGTGTGCAAGTGCTGGTGTTCCAAATGATAAAATCTTGGAGGCTATTTCAACTGTGTTTTCTCTGGTTGTTCCTCCGGCTCCGTAAGTTACGCTTATAAAATCAGGATTCAGATTGCAAAGCTCTTTTGCCGCGTTGACTGTATTTTCAAAATTCGCCTGCTGCTTTGGCGGAAAAACTTCAAATGATAGAAGCGTCTTTTTTTGTTCAAGAATTTTAGATATTGTCATTTGATTCCTCGGTTTTCTATTCTATAGAATTGAGCTTGCCTTTTCAATTTCATCAAGGCGTTTTAATTTTTCATCATCGATTTTTATAAACAAGTTTTTTTCCTGAGTTGGAAGCACAAGGCCTTTTGGACCGTTTTTTGCCCGACGCAAAAATTTTACCTGCGTATAATATAAATCTGCCTGTTTATTTTTTCTTGCTTTTGAATGGTAGACTGCAAGGTTTCCTGCATAAAGAAGAATTTCAAGAGGAATGGTTTTATTTTTTTGTGCTTTTATAAAAACATATCCGCCGGCATAATCTCTTGTATGCAGCCACATATCATGTCCTTTTACAGTATGTCTTAAAAGTTCGTCATTTTCAGAAGAGTTTCTTCCAACGATTATAATCCACCCATCAATTTCGTAATGAAGCCCAGGATGTTTTTTTTGAATCTGCTGTTTTGGTTTTGTATCATGCCGAAGAATCTGTTCGATTTTTAAAGTGTTTTTTTCTGAAATTATCCGATTGTATTCTTCGTCTAGCGAAGCTATTGCTTTTTTTTCAAGCTCAATGTCATGCTCAAGAGATTCTATTCCGGACACAGCTTTCTTATATTGCTCATAATAAGATGCGGCGTTTTCCTGTGGGTTCAGTTTTTCATTCAGCCTTATGTGAATTTGTTCGCCTGTATTGTAGTCTGTACAATCTAAGTAAGAGCCTTTGATTTGGCTTGCGAATGAAAGAATTAAGTCCCCAGTGTGTTTTAGTTTTCCTGCGTTTTCAAATTCTGATTTTTTTTCTATAAGATGCTGAAGTGCGCTTTCCATTTTGCTTCGTTTTACATTGTACCATTTTTCAGCTTGAGCTAAGAGGCTTTCTCTTGAAAGTTTTCCGGCGCATTCTGTGTAATATAAATTGATTTTTTCATTGAATGAAAGTTCTTCTTTTCCTTTGAAAAAATCATTATCGTCGAATGTTCTTATAGGAAATTTTAGAAGTGAAAGTTCTTTTTCTTCTTCAGTTGGAATTTTTTCTTGCGGAACAAAAACTCCACCAGTGATTTCGTCTTTTGCCGGCCGGCGGTACAAGCAGTCAAGAATTTTTCCATTTTCATCTGTTACGATAATATTTGCCGCATTTGACCAAAGCCGGGCATAGATAAAAAGCCTGTCTTTCCATGTTGAAACATCGAATTTTACAATTCTATCAAGTCCTAGCTGCTTGCATGAGTTGATTCTCATTCCTTGAACGCGTGATTTTAAAAACTCATTGAATCTTAAAGGCTTTTCATTTTTTGGAGATTTTGAATTCGTTTTGTTTATTCTGCATGATTGCGGTGATGTGCAAATTACAATATTTACGGGCTCTGTTTTTCCGACAATTTTAAATGAAACCGTATCGTAGCCCGGTTGGATTATTTCTTGTATAAAGGAACCTTCAATGTTGAGTTCGCTCAATATTAAATTTATTTCATTGCAGTTTAAGGACATTTTGCAAAGTATATCAGATTTAAAATGGATAGTGAATTGGTATTTAAAAAGTTAGTATCTTTTCGTTTCCATTGATTTTAAATCGTCTATAACTTTGTTAAGTCTTTTTAGTTCCCGGTCTAAAGTTTTTTTGTAATCTAAAGAGCCTGAATTTATCCGTTCACGTTCATCTTCCCAGTTTTGAATTCCTGTCAAAAATAAGAATTTGAATTTCCCGATGTTTGCTTTTTCAGCCCAAAGCGAAGCTTCCTGCCAGTAAATGTATCCTGCTTCATAACAAGTTTTTGCTTTTTCAAGATTGCGAAGATATTCATCTTTCCAGGGAGCGTCGTAAAAATACGCGGCGTTTTTATCGTAAATTCGTCCAAGCCGCAAGTGCTGTTCTATTAATTTTAAATTCAAGTGCATTTGAAAAAGATAACGGTATTTTTCCCATTGAAGTTCATTTTCAATTTTTGTGTATGCGTACAGAGGGTTGCAAAAATCTGCTTTAACTGCTTTTTCCAGCCAGTAAATATTTTCTATGCAGTCATCTGGTTGCTGCTGATAATGAACGTGATAAAGCTTGTAAAAATCTTCTTTATATTTAACCATATAAGCATTGCTTTTTTCTGCTGAAAAAAGAAGCGCGATGAGAAGCAAAAATAAAATTTTGGTTGCTTTAAAAAAAGACTTTTCCACCTTTTGAATATCGGAGAAAATGCCTGTTGTTTTTAGAATATTTTGTAAATTGAATTTATTTCTTCTTCAATTTTCCGGCTGATTTTTTCCTTGTCAGCTGTTGCGTCTATGCGGACTATTTTCATTCCTTTGCTGATTTCTGTTCCGTTGTATTCCGCAAGAACTTTTTCGTATTCCTCTTTTGTTCTTTTTAAGAAATCTATTTTTTCATAAATTTCTTTTTGTCCTCTTGATGAAATTCTTTTTAGTGAAATTTCCGGCTCGATGTCGAAAAAGAATAGAAGCCGCGGCAATGGAAAAAATTTATTCAGTGTCCGAGGAATTTCTGGTAAGCAATCTATGCTTTGGTATGCGAGGCTTGAAAATAGATAGCGGTCGCTCACAACGATTTTTCCTTTTTCACAGGCGGATTTTATTCCTGTAATTAGTTTGTTTTCTTCTATTATACAGTTTCCATTTATATGTTCATTTCTGTCTGCGGCAAAAATATAGGCGGCGGTTTCGTTTGTAACCTGAATTTCGCCTTTGAGCATTTTGCGAAGAAATTTTCCAGTTTCTGAAGATGTTGGTTCTGCTGTAAATAAAAATTCCGGAGTTCTTGATTTTAAAATTTCAAGCTGAGTTGTTGTTCCTGCTCCGTCAATTCCTTCGAATACAATAAAATTTTCTAAGACCATATTAAACATCTCCGTTGCCCAAATTCGGGCATTTCCTCAAATAATTTTTTCTGTTAAAATATAAGCGAGATTCTTTATGAAATCTAAAGTGTTAAAGACAAGCATTGGCATTCTTATTTTTCTCTTGATAGCTGCGTCTTTTATTGCTGCGATGAAACCTGTTTATAGCAAAGTTGACGGAGCAATCAGAAGCTGTGAGAAAAAAATTGTGCTGGAACTTGAAAAAAATACTGGCATGAAGATTTCATACAAATCTTTATCTCCGTCCATTCTATCAAAAATCTGCATAAAAGGTATAGATGTTTTGGATTCAAAAAACGGGCAGCAAATTATTTTTGTAAATAAAATTTATGTTCATTTCAGCTTGCCAAAAATTTTGAAAGGTGATTTTGAAAATGCTTTTGAAAAACTTTTGGTGAAAGATGCTTGTGTAAATATTGACAGCAAAAAAAATTCTGCAAAAACTGTTTCAGAAAAAAATAATTCAGCTGAAAATTCTTTTGAAAAAGTTGAATCCTTGATAAAAAAAATTGCCTTCATTCTTCCTTTTGATGTTCAGGTAAAAAATTTTAAATTAAATTTTACTGCGGAAAATAAAAGTTTTTCTTTGTCATTAAAAAATTTTTATTTTGGAAAAAATGAAAACGCTGTTGATTCCTGGTTAAAGTCAGAAGGAAATTTTTTATTTTATTCTGGTGAAAGAAGTTTTGGAGCAACTTTTGTTTTGAACGGGAAAATTTTAAATTCTGTTTCTGGAAGTTCATGCACTGTAAAACTTGATAATTATTATAAGGCTGATATTTCTCTTCGGAAGCTTGAATTTCTTGCGGCTTATAAAAGTCCTAAGATTGAAATATTATCTGTTCGTGAAGTTTTTCCTTTTTCCACGATGATTTCTTTTGATGTTACCTCAAAAAAAATTTTAGCAAAGTTAAAGTCAAATTCTTTTGATCCGCTAAAAATTGTTAGAACCCAAAAACTTCATCCTGTTGTGAATTTTTTTAAAGGAACTATTTTTTCAACTGATTCAGAATTCTCATTTGATTTAAATTCGCTAAAATATAACTGGAAGTCAAAAAGTTTTTTTTCCTTGCCCAGACGTTTTGCAAAAGGTACACAGACTTTAAATGTTGAGGCTTCAGGAAATAACATTGATATAAATGTAAAAAAACTTTCTGCGTCCGGTGGGATTGTACAGGGAACTTTTGAAGGTTCTTTCTATATTCCAAAACTTCAGCCTTCTGGATATTTGAATTTAGAGCATTATTCTTTTTTTAATGGAAATAAAATTTCCGCTGAGATTTTTTTTGAGCCACGAAAAGACAAAGGTTTTGATTTTTTTATTCCGCAATTGTATTTTGGAGATTACAGTTGCTACACAGCTTTTCAAGGATATTCATCGCTTGGAATGTCTATTGAACTTGCATTTGAAGCTAGCGATTATTCGCATCTTGAATACGGTGAGCCTGGCAGAATAAATGCGAGCGGAAGTCTTCAGCTTGGAAAAAATATGTACTTGCAGGCTTCTGCTGAATTGAAAAATTTCTTTGTTGAAACAGGCGTTAAGACTGGAGCTTTTTTTACAGAAAAAAATGGAAGAAATGTTTTAAACAAAGTTGTAAAAATTTCCGACCCTTATATTTCAAATGTTGAAGCTTACTTTGCCACAGATTTTAAAGATTACAATTACAATTCTCCTCTTGCAATTTTTGCCAACACAAAAAAAGACAAAGAAGTTTTGCTTTTATCTGTTGATGGCACAGGCGGAAAAGCCGGAACTTCAGTTCAAGTAAGCAAAGCTGATTTGATTTATGGAAAAAATTCATTGAGCGCGTCTGGCGGTCTTGATGTGGAATTTCCAAAGCACCAGATGACATTTTCTTCTGATTTTACTTTTAATTCGATTCCTTATGCGTTTAACGGACTTTTTGTTTTTGGAGACTGGCTGAACATTTCAGGAGACTACGGACTTGATGTCGCTGTTGACTTTAAAAATTTTATAGACGGCTCTTTGCGTTTTAAAGATTTGCCTGTTTCTGTAAATGATTTTATGCTTGCATTTTCTTTGGATTCCAATTTTTCAGTTTTGTCAAAATATGACTGGAACTTTTTTGTTGAAAATTTTTCCGCTTCTGAACTTTCTGGAAAAT
>OBLI01000090.1_pt1 | contig 89886 bp, 66 predicted proteins | sample 1519701 | NCBI WGS metagenome assembly OBLI01 (sample SAMEA3663005, study PRJEB22513) | pig gut metagenome | biome: pig gut; feature: pig-associated habitat; material: faeces | place: France | collected 2012
GCGGGGGTGGGGCTTTAAATTTTTTTAGAAAGTGAACAAAAAACGAATTGGAGTGTTGGCGGCTGTTTTGGCTGCTGCTCTTGTGCTTCTGTGTTCATGCACCTCAAGTGAGCCGAGGACACAGATACTAAAGGTCTATAACTGGGCCGACTATATTGATGAGGATGTACTTGCCAACTTTCCCAAATGGTACGAACAACAGACGGGGGAGAAGGTGCGCGTCATCTACCAGACGTTCGACATCAATGAGATCATGCTCACGAAGATCAAACGCGGACATGAAGACTATGACGTGGTCTGCCCGTCAGAGTATATCATCGAGCGCATGCTGCGCAAGGACCTGCTGCTACCCATCGACACGGCCTTCGGACGCACACCTAATTTTATCAAGAACGTGTCGCCTTATATCACACGGCAGATCGATGCCACCAGCAGCAACGGTCGTGTGGCGCACCGCTATGCCGTGGGCTACATGTGGGGAACGTGCGGCATTCTCTACAACAAGAAGCACGTGCCACTCGCTGACGCACAGACGTGGGGCACGCTCTGGAACAGGAAATATCGGGGCAAGCTGCTCATGAAAGACTCCTACCGCGACTCTTACGGCACGGCTCTCATCTGGGCGCACCGCCACGACCTGGCGGCGGGCAAGGTGACGGTGCCGCAGCTCATGAACGACTACTCGCCACAGGCCATCGCCACCGTGGAGCGCTGGCTCAAAGCCTTGAAGCCAAACATCGAGGGGTGGGAGGCCGACTTCGGCAAGGAGACGATGACCAAGGGCAAGGCTTATCTCAATATGACCTGGAGCGGTGATGCCGTGTGGGCCATCGACGAGGCTGAGCATGTGGGCGTGAGTCTGGGCTATGAGGTGCCGCGCGAAGGCAGCAACGTGTGGTTCGACGGATGGGTCATACCCAAATATTCGCGCAACCCGAAGGCGGCCTCTTTCTTTATCAACTATCTGTGTCAGAGCCATGTGGCACTGGCAAACATGGAGACAACGGGCTATGTGAGCAGCGTGGCCACGCCCGAGGTGCTGGAGCAGGCGAGCGACAGCAAGGCGTATCCTGCCACGCAGAACCTCGCCTATTTCTTCGGACCCGTGGGACGCAACGCTCATCTCAACCCCATAATGTATCCTGACAGCAGCATCGTGGCGCGGTGCGCCATGATCCATGACGCCGGTGACCACACGCCCGACGTGCTCGACATGTGGTCGAAGGTGAAGGGCGATAACCTCGGCGGCGGACTGGTAATCTTCCTCCTTAGCATCGTGGTGCTTCTCGTCATCGTCGTGGGCTACAAGAAATATATCGGCTATCGCCACCGCCGCCTGTCTCGTCGCCACCGCCGCCGCCATGTGGTTACTTACTGATTTTATTTTCGCCTCTCGCTTGCGTTTTGTTTAACGACAATAGAGACAATTTTTTTTTAAGAAACGAAAGATAAAAGGGACAATTTTTTATGTGCTGGTCTTGTTTTCCCTGACACATAAAAAATTGTCCCTATTGTCTTTAAAACAAAAATTTCCTAAGAAAAATTGTCCCTATTGTCTCTATTGTCGTTTAAAACCACGCTACGATTTAAAACGTCCCTCAATGAGGGAAATAATCGGCTGCATGTTTAATAGTTCAACCCGAAGCACCACAGCGGAATGATGTTGCCGAAGCCTGTTTCTATATCGTCCTTCACGATAAAGGCATTGTCCAGGCCTTCTATCTGCTGTTTGCCCTTCTTGCGACCGCCAATCTCGAAGGTGTATTTGCCAATGACGAAATCGGACTGACGTGAGGCTGTCACAGCATTGCGCACACGCATCTGATTGTAGAAGAATGTCTCGCGCAGATTGCCTATGTTTGGCGTGCCACCGGCAAGAACCGTCATCAGACTTGGATTGTCGATATATACTTTCTCTATCTTTCCAAGATTGCGTATGCCAGAAGTGTCGTCGCGAAGCAGTCCTATCATACCCGACTTCTCAAGATAAGCCAGATAATCGGGTATGCTGTTCTTGCTTGCGCCTATTTCCGATGCCAGACTGTCTGCTACGGGCTTATATGGGGCAAGATGCGAGAGGATGGCAAGCAGCTGCTTCAGTTTGCGGGCTGTTGAGGCTTAAAGATACGAAAAATCCCTCAATGAGGGAAATTTTCGATAAATTTGTCCCTCTTAGAGGGAGATTTTCAGCAGATTTATCCCTCTTAGAGGGAAATAATCGGCAGTTTTGTCCCTCATTGAGGGATTTTTATATGATTGATTATTCTGTATTGGTCTGTTTTTTTACACCTTTTACACTATCTACGGGTTACAATAGAGGCTTTTTCTATTGTCACCTAATGTCTCGTCATTCAATGCATAAATATACGTTTTAGGCCGTATATTTATTCAGTTTCCCATTAAGCCCATTTGACAAAATGAAAGTGCCCATTTGACGTTGTCAAAGAGGCTCTTTGACAGCCTCATTAAGCCTCTTTGACGACCTCAAAGAGGCTTAATGACAAAACAAGGGTGTATTTAAGAACCGTTAACAATTCGTGATTGAAAATTAACTATAATTTTGTACATTTTGATAGAATAAGGCCTTGTTTGCTATCTTTCTGCCATTCTGTATATTTATGCAAAACCGCGGTAAAAATGCTCCCATTTTAACATTTTTGCATCCTTTGCAAAGTATGCTTGTAAGCCAAAACCACGTCACTTGAAGATTGTAAACGGGTTCTTATGTGTTTTCTTTATTTGTAAAAGCGCATGACATCGTCCACGATGCTTGACGGCACCTTGGCGCTTATGTCGCGTCCCGCCCTCACATCCTCTCTCACCTCGGTGCTGCTGATGTTGTAAAGTGGCGTGTCGACGAGGCGCACGGTGGGGGGCAGGGTGGAGCTGTCGACGGTGCTGCCCTGTCGCGGATAGATCACGATGGGGTAGTGGGCAATGATGTCGGCGGCATGATACCAGCGGTCGAAGCACGCCCAGTTGTCGGCGCCGATGATGAGCGTGAACTCGCGGTCTGGGTAGCGGGCAGAGAGGCTTTGCAGCGTGTGCCACATATATGAGGGGCGGGGCAGGGCAAACTCGTAGTTGCTTGCCACCAGCTCGGGATATGGCTCAAGCGCACGGCGCGTCATGTCGAGGCGCTTCCGGTCGTTGAGCAACGACGCTTGTGTCTTCAACGGGTTCTGTGGCGACACCACAAACCAGATCTCGTCGAGCCCCGCCAGCTGTCGCAGCTCGTGCGCCAGGGCTATGTGGCCATTGTGGACGGGGTTGAACGACCCGCCGTAAATGCCGGTCTTTATCATCGCTCTTTTGTTATTGAACTTTTGCAAAGATTATTTTTTACATTGCGCTTCGCGCTCGTTTTTTTACATTCTTGCGCTCTGTATGGGTGCAGGCGCTTCGCGCGGTTTTAAACATTAATTATCATTAATGACCCATTAATTATCATTAATACGCGCTTCGCGCGGTTTTAAACATTAATTATCATTAATAACCCATTAATTATCATTAATACGCGCTTCGCGCGGAAAAATTAATGTTCATTAATGTTCAATTAATGGCCATTAATGTTTTTAAAAACCGCGCGAAGCGCCTGAGCACCTAAGGAGCGCAAGAATGTTTAAAAAAGCCACGAGCGCGAAGCGCGATGTGAAAAACAATTAAGCTTAAAAATATTGTTACTTTCCTAAAAGAAACTCCTTGACGATGGCGAGCGTCTCCTCCTTGGCCTTCTCCAGGTCGTCGTTCACCACGATGCGGTCAAACTTGGGAGCGAAGGTCAGCTCATAGGCGGCGCGTGCTATGCGGTCGTTGATGACCTCAGGCGTGTCGGTGGCGCGACCCTCAAGACGGCGGCGCAGCTCCTCTATAGACGGCGGCTGGATGAAGATGCTCAGGGCGCGGTCGCCATAAAACTGCTTGATGTTGCAGCCGCCCTTCACGTCGAGGTCGAACACCACGTTCTCGCCCTTGGCGAGCTGGTTCTCAACCTGCTGCTTCAGCGTGCCGTAGAAACGGTCCTTGTAGACCTCCTCATACTCAAGAAACTCGTCGTTGGCAATGCGCTGGCGAAACTCCTCGGCCGAGAGGAAGAAATATTCGACCCCGTTCTGCTCCGTGCCGCGAGGCGCACGGCTGGTGCAAGAGATAGAGAACGCCAGGTGCAGCTCCTCGTGCTGCATCAGCCAGTTTATGATGGTGCTCTTTCCGCTTCCGCTGGGAGCCGAAAAGATAAGAAGTTTTTTGTCCATTGTGAATGTTGTTAAAGTGCGTTGAGTACCTGTTCCTTAATCTGCTCCAGCTCGTCCTTCATCTTGACCACGATGTTCTGCATCTCGGCCTGGTTGCTCTTTGAGCCTGTGGTGTTGATCTCGCGGCCCATCTCCTGGGCGATGAATCCGAGCTTCTTGCCCTGACCTGCCGGCTCGTTCATGGTCTCGCGGAAATAGCGCAGGTGGTTGGCGAGGCGCTGCTTCTCCTCGTTGATGTCGAGCTTCTCGATATAATAGATCAGCTCCTGCTCCAGGCGGTTCTTGTCATACTCTACATCGGGTATCGACTTGAGACCGTCCACTATGCGTGAGCGGATCTTCTCCACGCGAGCCTTCTCCCACGGCTCTATGCTGTGGAGGAGCTGCTCAATGTTGTCGATCTTCTCGCCAAACTTCTTCTGAAGGGCGGCACCCTCCTGTGTCCTGAACTCTACGAGCTTGTCGACCGCCTCGTTCACGGCTTGGCGTGCCACGTCCCACTCTTCGTCGTCGAGCACCTCTGTCTCTGTGCGTGTGGTCACGTCGGGCATGCGGAGAAGCAGCGTGAACCAGTCGGTGGGTGCGGGTATGCCCGTATTCTCTGCTATCTCGCTGATCTGGCGGTAGTAGTTGGCAACGAGGGCTGCGTTCACGGGTGCAGCGTCTACCGATGCGTCTTTCTCTACCCATATGGCAAAGTCGACCTTGCCTCTCACCACCTTCTTGGTGATGATCTGTCGAATCTCCATCTCCTTCTCGCGGTAGATGGGCGCGATGCGTGTTGAGAGGTCGAGCGCCTTGCTGTTCAGCGACTTCACCTCAACGTTGATTTTCTTTCCTTTGTAGGCCACGACCGTCTTGCCATAGCCCGTCATCGACTGTATCATAACTTTTTGTTGATTTTTATGGGTTTCTCGCCCGTTGTTAAGATTACGGTCTGCAAACCTACAGCTTGTTGGCATTCTAATGCTGCGGGAGGTTTGAAGACTTGGTGGTGCAAAAGTACACTTTTATTATGAAAAAAACAAACGGTGACACAAAAATTGTTTGTGCCACCGTTAGTTATCGATGTGTTATTAAAATCAGAAATGCAGCTTTGCGCCGACGCTAAGCTTCAGTTCGCCCTCGGCAGGGTGTTGTGTCCACTGCTCTATCTTCTTGCTGTAGACTGTAGCCGACGGCTCCACATAAAGTTCGAGGTTGTTGCTCACGCGCCATCCTGCCTGAAGGGCGGCATGCACGCCGGCAGCCACCTTTGTGTCTTGGTCCTTGCGCGAGGCAATGCCCAAGGTGGGGCCCACGATAGCTGTGGCTTGGAACACATCGTCTGTTGTGGGCAGCCCCGTCACGGCAGCCTTGGCGTCGAGCATGTAGGCGGCGGTAACCGATGTGATGTTCTGGTTGCCTTTGCCACGACGCTGCACCACCGAGTTGGACACCTCGCCATAGACGCCGTGCAAGCCGCTGAGCCAGTGGCCGTAGCCTAAGGTGGTGACCATTTGCAGCTTGCGCCCGAAGGGCGACATCTGCGGATAGTTGGCTGTGAACAGGCTCGTTCCTGCGCTCACCGTTATGAAGTGGCGCTGCTCGGGTGTCTCTATCGGGTCGTGGCGTGCGCGTTGACGCATGGCATACTCTACACCGAGCATGGCCTGAGGCATGCAGCGGTCGCGCTGTCCTAAAAACTCGGAGCTGAGCATATATTCCATCTGCAACTCGCCCACCATGATGACGTTGCTGCCGAGGTTGAGGCGTAGCTGTCCGCCCGCGTGGATGTCGGGGGCAAAGCGCGTCTTCTGTTGGGCGTAGTCGACGCCCGCGTTGGCACCTGCCAGAAGCACCACCGAGAGCACACGGTCGGGGTCATAGCCGTAGCTATGTGCTGTGAGGTCGGCGAGCCAGTCGGCACCAAGGGTTGCCTTCGTCCATCTATAGCCTGCTTTTTTGCGACTAATCATGCCACCCATGGAGGCACGCCATCCGTTGGCTCCAAACCAGTGGGTGAAGCCCAGACGGAAGGCCGGCATATATCTGACTGCGCTGTTCAATGTCCTTAAGTGGTTGCTCACGCCGAAGGCTCCGCCAATGGTGCTGTAAGGAGCGTATGTGTCGTTGCCCACGCCCTTTGCCGAGAGACGTTTGGCATAGTGGTATGTCATTCCGACCAAGAGCGATGGCATGAGGTCAAAATGTTTGTTTGACGACACGAAGGGGGCAAAGTCTTTGTCATACAGGTCGGCTCGTGGCTCGATGGTGATGGCGAAGGCATCGCTCAAGCGGAAGTTGGCTTGCAAGCCTGCTCCCACGCCCCACGAGTTGTGGTAAGGGATGTCGGGCTCACGGTCCACATGTGTGAAGCTTCCTCCCACGACAGCGTTAAGCCAGAACGAGCGGTAAGGGTTTACGCCGATGAAGGCGTTGTGGAGGTTCAGCATGTAGTCGGCCTGCAGCCCCACCGCCTTCACGCGGTGAGCATCGTTCTGCGTGAACGTTATGGCGTTGGCACCCAGACGCACGGCGTTGTAGGAGTCGAACCATTTGCCCACAGCCACCATGAGGCGCTCGCCCATGTTGTGTTGCCATGTGCGGGGATGACAGTTGAACATGAACAACGGGCCTGCCGTAGCAGAGAGGAACAGTCCGTTGGCGGGCGATGCCACAGCCAGCGAGTCGGCCACGTTGTGGCGTGTGCCAGGCTCTGGCAGACGGTAACCGAAGCCAATGTTGGCTGTGAGGACGGGGCGGTAGCCGTGCCATGAGAAGCTTTGCGTTGCGTCGTCATCGATCAGCGTCATGCGTGGCTCCATGTAGAAATAGGTGCTTCGTGAGAGCGCCAACTGTCCGCGCAAGCCAAGATGTGCGCCAATGCCTTGCTCAGAGTGGCCTTCCTGTCGCGAGTAGGCATAGTCGAGGCCCGCTATGCCGTAGACCTCAAACCGTTTCGGCGTGTAATGGACGCCGGGCTGTGCCAGAGCTGTGATGTTGAGCATGTAGTCGAGAGCCAGCGCCATATATTTTGTCCTTAAGGCCTGCTTCTGCCACACTCCGCTGCCAAGATTCATACGCAGACCGTGCTCAGGCGTGATCCAGTCGCCGATGTTCAGCTCGCCCTGCAAGCCCACTTTCATATCATGTCCTCCAAGCACGTTCATGCCGGCTCCGGCATCGAGGAACAGGTGGTCGAAGGGTCGTTTGTTGTCATAATATTTTGTGACGCGCGGGCGTTGTAACATATAGTTGAGTGCTCCGCCCGGCACCTGTGCCTGTGCTCCCATGGTCATGGTGAGCGCCAAGGCCGCCATCAACGTCTTTGCCTTGTATGGTGTTGAGGCTTTTTTGCTTGATGATGCGTTACATGCGACATGTAGCGCGAGGGTTATGTCTTTAATCATTTGTTCACTCTTTTTCGATAAGCAAATCGCACACGTCACCGTCGACGGCAGCAGTGCGCTTGAGGTCCGGATTCATCTCAAACGCCTTCTTAAGGGCGTCGTAAGCCTCGACGGGGTCGTTGAGGCGGTTGAGGCAGACGGCACGCAGATAGTAGGAGAGCGCCTCGTTCTCGGGTAGCTGTCGGCTGAGCTTGAACGCCTCGTCGTTGCGCTTCATGGCGAGGAGCATGACGACCTCGTTTCTGAGGCCTGTCTTCGCAACGGTGTCGAAATGGCCCTCGTAACGACCGTTGAGCACGGCGTTGACGGCGAGCAGCAGCTTGTTGTCGTCGTTGTCCTTGACAAACTGGGCTATGGAGTCGGCCTCGCTGTAGAGACCTGTGCTGAGGAGAGCCACCATCTGGTTGGTGTTGACCTCTTGCGGTGCTCTGCTGCCGGCGAAGGGACGCAGCAGGTCGGGGTCGGGAGCCTGACGGTCGATGAGCACGCGCTCAAGATCGTTGGCGGCAGCCATGAACGACGGGTATACCTCAAGAGCCTGACGCAGAATTTTCTCGCGACGTGTCACGTCGTCCTCGGCGTTATAGAGCTTGTAAAACTCGAAGCGTGTGAGCTGACGGTAGTCTTTCTCATAAAGATCGTTTATCTCATCGGCGGTGAGCTGACGGAAGATGGCGTAGTGCATGGTATATTCCACGCGGCGCAGCCTGGGCAGATATTCTTTCTCGATGAGACTCTTGTAAGAGGGCAGGCGCAGGATGGCATACCACTGTCGATGAATGTCGTTGGGTATGCGTGAAATGATGTTGTCGACCTGCTGTGCCTCCTCCTCGTGGCCGTCGGCACGCAAGAGGCGTGACACCTCAGCCCATCCTGCCACGTTGGCTTTAGACGAGAACGTCATGTCGTGGCGCAGGTTCTCGGGCACCACGCCGCGCATGTGGCTCAGCACAGCGTCTATGCGCTTCTGTGCGAGCTTGAGGTTCCAGGCATATTTGCCATCGGGCGACGCGCAGCCTGTCATGTCGAGCGACTGAAGCGTGGCGTCTTTCTGTTGCGCTATGAGGTCTATCTGCTGACGCAGCTTCTTCACCTCTGCCGCGTTCTGCGGGTCGTCGGCGTTGAACGTCCATTTGCCTATGGGGAAGTGCAGCTTCACCTCGCCCTTGCTGTCGCGCATCTGCGTCTCGGGCTTCGGCAAGAAATAGGGGTCGGTGATGGGGCGTGTCGCAAATCTGTAGTCGAGCCATCGCAAGGGGTTAACGGTGCCTCGCGCTATGATGGTGGTGTCGCGGTAGAGAATGCGGTTGTAGTTTTCTATCGCCATGTACACATCGCATGAGAACTCGTCCTTGACGTGCTCCACATATATAGAGTCGGCATATCCAATGATGTCGTTGGTGCGTCCCTTCTCGCGTGTCTGCTTGCTTTTCACGGTGACATAGCGCGCTAGCGGGTCGCCGGCGGTGGTGTCGGCCATGTTGAAACTGTAGAGACGGTCTTGCGTGCGGTTATACTCGCGTGCGTCGTAGACCATGGGGCGCATGGCTTTCAGTTCGCCGCGTGTCGCGTTGTTAAGGACAGGCTGCACCACCAGTCGGGTGTTATGTCTGAACATCTCGCGAGGCACACGCACACGGGTGCGCACATGGAAGTAGTTGCCTTTAACCTCTATGTCTGTGGGTTCGGGCATGATGCGGTCTGTGATGCGCTTTGTCTGCACCACCACCTCGCCGAGGTTGATGTCGTCTTCTTCAAGCGTGAGCTCCACATATTTCTGGTTCTTTACCTTCAGCGTCTGTGGTTTTATGCCCACCATGCTGAACTTCAGTGTTGTGCCCGTTCTCACGTTAAAGGCAAATCGTCCGTCAAGGTCGGTTGTTGCCATGGCACGTTTGGTTGCGGCATCGGTGATGTTGACGCCCACCAACGGCTCGTTGTCGGTTTTCAACAGTACCTTTCCTGTGAGGCGTATGATGTCTTGGGCGCTTGCCGTAGACGGGCATAACGTGCATGCTGCAATGGCGAGCATGACGCTAAGCACGAGGCGTGGCAGGTGCATGAGGCTACAAGCCGGCAGCAAGTGCTTGCTACGTTGTGTTATGTTGTAAAAAAATGAATGGTTCGTCATGATTGCTGATTCTTTGCTTCTTTCGCTTTCGAAAGGTCTTCTGTATTTCGAAATGTCTTCTGGGTTTTGAAAATTTTCTGTTCTTCTGAACATCTTCTGTTTTTCTTAAAGTTCCTACTGATTTTCCGAAAGTCCTTCTATTTAATAAAGTAGACCAATGTCACGCCAGCCTTGAGTGGTGCGAAGACCCACTGGCGGCGGTTGGGTGTCTCGGGGGCTGTCTCCTTCGTTTCGTCGTAACGCTTCTCGCGCAGATGCAATGCTCCTGCACCGATAGAGGTTTCAAGGCTCCATCGCTTGCCGAGCACGAAACTGTAGCCGTAGGTCAAGCCACCGCCAAAGGCGTCGCCTGTGTGACGGGTGTCGTTAAGAAGAATGTTGTAGTTGGCGGCAGTGCCGATAATGCCCATGAAATGTCCTGCCTGTGGACGTGCGCTGAACCAATAGCGCATCTCTACGTTGCCCATCTCTCCGCGCGAGTTGAGGTCGCTAACCTTCAGGCGGTTATATGCCGCGTCGAGGTCGAGCGTGATATGACGGTTCAGTCGAAACTCCAAACCGAAGTTGGGTGTCGCCGTGGCCCAGTATAAGACGTTCGTTTTCAGACCAATGCGTTGCGCGTGAGCTGTTGTGCCTATTGCTGCAAGGCTCATGGTGAGCAATATTGTGGCCAGGATGCGGTGTGTACGCGTCATGATAGGGCGAATGTTTTTTAAGCCCGTTTTGAACATAAAAATAAGTTTTTTTTATAAAAATTCGTTTCTTTTCTGATGGCTCGTTTAGCCTTTCTTTATCGCAGTGTTTTTATTTTGGACACAAAAGTAATTAAAAAAAAGATAAGGAGGTTACGAAAAATGTGAAATTTGGATTAAAATGTAGGAAAATGCTGTTATATGATAAAAAAATTGGGTTAAACGGCGAAAAAGATGGGGCGAAAGAAGAAGGAAGAAAAGAAGGACAGCGGAAAAAAGAAGTCGCGCTTCGCGCTCGTTGTTTTTAAGAATTAATGTTCCCAAAAAGCAAACGGGCGCGGAGCGCGACGTGAAAAATAAAAACGTTTTGGCGTGTCGTTACAGCAGGTCGGGGAGCTGGAACAGTTTTGTGGAGTTGCTGCCCTTCACAAGGATTGTTCTGCCCACGGGCTGGTCTTCAGCGATGGCGGCCTTCACCTCGTCCACATCGTGGAACGTGCGGAACGGAGGGTTCACGGCTTCAAACTCGCTGCCCACGAGCCACACCTCCTCAAAGCCCGCGGCCTCAAGGAAGCTCACCACCTTCTCGTGCTCCTCACGGCTGACGTCGCCCAGCTCACCCATCATGCCGAGGATGCACATCTTGTGGTCGGCACGCATGTCGCGGAAGTTTTCGAGCGCTGCCTTCATGCTTGTGGGGTTGGCGTTGTAGGCATCGACGATGAGGCGGTTATGGGCTGTCACCACCAGCTCCGAGCGGTTGTTGCTCGGCACATAAGAGGTGAGGGCGTGGCACACCTGCTCCTCGCTCACGCCAAACCACAGGCCTATGGTTGCTGCTGCCAACATGTTGTAGATGTTATAAGAGCCTATGAGGTGGGTGTGGACGGTGTGCATGGGGCCGTCGAGGTGACGCCACTCGAAGTTGAGGAACGGCGCACACTCTGTGACCTGTCCGTAGACGTAGAGGTCGGGCGAGGCTTTGCAGCCGTAGCGCACGAGCTTGAGGTCGTGGGCGATGCCGAGCAGATGGTCGTTGTCGTTGTGTATGAACACCACGCTGTCGGGGCGTGTGCGCAAGAAGTCGTAGAGCTCGCCCTTGGTCTTTACCACCCCTTCGAAGGAGCCGAAGCCCTGAAGGTGAGCACGTCCCACGTTGGTGATGATGCCACAGTCGGGTTCCACTATGTCGACAAGAGTCTTGATGTCGCCGGGATGGCTCGCGCCCATCTCCACGACAGCGATCTCATGGTCCTTGGTGAGGCGCAGCAAGGTCTTGGGCACGCCGATGTCGTTGTTGAAGTTGCCTTGCGTGAAGAGCACGTTGTAACGCTCGCCCAGGACGGCAGCAAGCAGCTCCTTGGTTGTGGTCTTGCCGTTGGTGCCTGTGACGCCTATGATCTTTGTGCCGAGGGTGCGGCGGTGATGCAAGGCAAGCTGCTGCAAGGTGTGCAGACAGTTGTCGGTGAGGATGAAGCGCGGGTCGCCCTCAACGGCATATTCGGCCTCGTCGACCACGGCGTAGGCGCAGCCCTTGTCAAGAGCTGCTGCTGCAAACTTGTTGCCGTCGAACGATTCGCCCTTGAGCGCGAAGAAGATGCTTCCTTCGGGACAGTCGCGACTGTCGGTTGTGACAACGGGGTGTTGCTGGAAAATTTTGTAAAGCTCTGTTATGTCCATTGCTTTTCTGTTTTTTTGTTTCGTTCTTTCTCTGTTTCGTTCTTTCTCTGTTCTTGCTCTGTCTACGCTTCGTCTGTCGTTGCGCGTTTTGGCTTAACTGCTGCAAAGTTAAGCTAAAGTTGCGAAACTGATTATAATTAAACTCCGTTTTTTTGATAAAATCAAAATAATATGCTTATTTTTGCACCGCAATAATTTTTTTTGAGCTAAACAACAGGAAAGAAAATGAATCATAACACGATAAACGTCCGAGGACGACTCATAGACCTCTCAACGCCCAAGGTGATGGGCATTCTTAACGCCACACCCGACTCGTTCTACAGCGGCAGCCGTAAACAGACGGAGCGTGAGATTGCTGACCGTGCCAACCAGATCATGGATGAAGGTGGCACCTTTATTGACGTGGGGGCGTTCTCTACACGTCCAGGTGCCGTGGAGGTGAGTGAGGAGGAGGAGACGGAACGTCTGAAACGTGCCATCGCCATCGTGCGCCGTGAACAGCCCGATGCCCCGATCTCCGTAGATACCTACCGCCCGCTGGTGGCGCGCCGCTGCATTGAGGAGTTTGGCGCTGACATCATCAACGATGTGTCGGAGGGCGGCATCACGGGCATCGTAGACACGCCCATCCACGAGCAGGGCAACATGTTCAAGACGGTGGGTGAGCTGAAGGTGCCTTACATCCTCATGTCGGTGAAGAGCAACATGCACGACATGCTCAAAGCCTTTGCCGAAGAGGTGCAGACGCTGCGCGACTATGGCGCCAAGGACATTATCCTCGACCCCGGCTATTGCTTCGGCAAGACGCTCGACGAAAACTATGCTATCCTGTCGGAGGCTGAACGTCTGCTCACCCTTGAGCTACCTGTGCTCGTGGGCGTGTCGCGCAAGAGTATGATCTTCAAGCTGATAGGCGGAGACCCCACAACATCGCTCAACGGCACAACGGTGCTCAACACCATTTCGCTGATGAAGGGGGCGGCGATATTGAGGGTGCATGATGTGAGGGAGGCGTGGGAGTGTGTGAAGATGACCAAAAGGAATGTTGAATGTTGATTGTTGAATGTTGAATTGTCGGCTTTCAGCCGATGTTGAATGTTCGAATTTTAAAGCCCCACCCCCGCGCCGCTTTGCGGCTTACCCCTCCCCGTCGGAGAGGGGAGTGAATAGCCTGGGCAATTGGATTTTTCACTTTTCACTTTTCACTTTTCACTTAACTTATGTTTGAATTCGGAATAAAGGATATCATCGACATCTTTTTGGTGGCTTTGATCTTGTATTATATCTACCGATTGATGAAGGAGAGCCGTTCGCTGAACGTGTTCATAGGCATCATGGTGTTTGTGCTCGTGTGGCTGTTCGTCAGTCAGGTGCTGGAGATGCGCCTGCTCGGATCAATACTCGACAAACTGGTGAGCGTGGGTGTGATAGGTATCATCGTGCTCTTTCAGGAGGAGATACGCAAGTTTCTCTATTCGCTTGGAGCACACCAGAGGGTGAGAGCCTTGACAAGGTTCTTCTCGTCTCATAAGTCGAGCACCGATGAGGACAAGGAGACCATCATGCCTATCGTGCTGGCATGCATGGACATGGCACGCGGAAAGGTGGGAGCGCTTATCGTTATAGAAAGGGCAATTCGCCTCGACGACATCGTTGACACGGGCGACCGTATTGACGCCAACATCAACCAACGGCTCATCGAAAACATCTTCTTTAAAAACTCGCCGTTACACGACGGGGCAATGGTCATTGCCGATAAACGCATTAAGGCGGCGGGATGTATTCTGCCTGTGAGCCACAGCCACAGCATACCGAAGGAGCTGGGTCTGCGACACCGTGCCGCCCTCGGCATCTCACAAGACAGCGATGCCATTGCTATCGTGTGCTCGGAAGAGACGGGACGCATATCGGTGGCGATAAAAGGCGAGTTCAAACTGCGACTCTCGGCTGAGGAGCTGGAGAGCCTGCTGGCACGCGAGATGAAGAGCTAAGGCTTCGGGCAGAGCTAAAGCTTAACCTTATTATATGGTCACACGGTTGCCGTGTGACCTTTTTTTTGTCTCTGCTGACGCCTTTTTGGGTGTTGATAATCTTTTTCTTGCCTATTCTTGTGCGTAAAGATAATTATTCCTCCTTTTTCTTTCCATGGCATCGATATTTTGTGTAATTTTGCAGTCGGATTTTGCAATGTGTATATTGCAATCTTGCCAAAGCGTTCTTTTATCACCCAAACAAGACAATTCTTTAAGGGCATTACCTACAAAAAATATTTTTACTAGATAAATTATGGATTTATTACAGAAGATTGTTGCACGCGCCAAGAGCGACAAGCAACGCATCGTGCTCCCCGAGGCAACTGAGGAGCGCACTCTTAAGGCCGCCGACCGAGTATTGGCTGACGACATCGCAGACATCATCCTCATCGGTAATCCGGAGGAAATAAAGAAACTGGGAGCAGAGTGGGGGCTCACACACCTAGACAAGGCTACCATCATCGACCCTCTGAACAATCCTAAGAGTGAGGAGTATGCTGCCTTGTTGGCTGAGCTGCGCAAGAAGAAGGGCATGACCATTGAGCAGGCCCGCGAGCTCGTTAAGAACCCGCTCTACCTGGGATGCATGATTATCAAGACCGAAGGTGCCGACGGACAGATCAGCGGCGCCCTCAGCACAACGGGTGACACCCTGCGCCCTGCATTGCAGATTATCAAGTGTGCACCCGGCATCACATGCGTGAGCGGTGCCATGCTGCTCATCACCGACAAGAAGGAGTATGGTCAGGACGGCGTGGTCGTGATGGGCGACGTTGCCGTTACACCTATGCCCGATGCTAACCAGCTGGCACAGATCGCTGTGTGCACAGCACGCACAGCACAGTCGGTTGCAGGCATAGCCGAGCCGCGTGTGGCAATGCTGAGCTTCTCTACCAAGGGTAGCGCCAAGCATGAGGTTGTTGACAAGGTTGTGGAGGCCACAAAGCTGGCTCATGAGCTTGATCCCGAGCTGAAGCTTGACGGTGAGCTGCAGGCTGATGCTGCTCTCGTGCCCTCTGTAGGCGAGAAAAAGGCTCCCGGTAGCGACATCGCCGGTCATGCCAACGTGCTCGTTGTGCCTTGCCTTGAGGTGGGCAACATCGGCTATAAGCTCGTGCAGCGTCTGGGTGGTGCCATCGCCATCGGTCCTATCCTCCAGGGCATCGCCCGTCCTGTCAACGACCTGAGCCGTGGCTGCTCTGTAGAAGATATCTACTACATGGTGGCTATCACAGCTTGCCAGGCTATGGATGCGAAAAAATAAATGTTGAATGTTGAATGTTGAATGTTGAATTGTCGCTTCGCGATTTTGAATTTTTCAATGTTGAATTTTTTCATTTATTGAATTTTTCAATGTTGAATTTTTTCATTTATTGAATTTTCAACCATTGAATTTTTTCAATTATTGAGAGTTCTTATTGCGACAATTCAAAAATCAAAAATCAAAAAACAAAAATCAAGATATGAAAGTACTTGTTCTGAACTGCGGTAGTTCATCAATCAAATACAAACTTTATAATATGGACGACAACTCTGTGCTTGCAGCAGGAGGTGTTGAACGTATCGGCCTCGATGAGGCATTCATCAAGGTGACATTGCCTAACGGCGAGAAGAAAAAGATTATGCACGACATGCCTGACCATAAGGAAGGCGTGAACTTCGTGTTCCAGTGTCTGCTCGACCCGGAGATTGGCGCTATCAAGAGCCTTGAGGAGATCGACGCTGTGGGTCACCGCATTGTGCAGGGCGGCGACCTCTATGAGAAGAGCGTTATTGTAGACGAGAGCGTGGAGAAAGGTATCGAGAGCCTTTGCGATCTCGCACCCGTTCACAACGCCGGCCACCTGAAAGGCATCCGTGCCGTTGACAAGCTCATGCCTAACACTCCCCAGGTGTGTGTGTTTGACAACGCCTTCCACAGCACCATGCCCGACTATGCTTATCTCTACGCCATTCCTTATGAGCTCTATGAGAAATATCATGTGCGCCGCTACGGCTTCCACGGAACCAGTCACCGCTATGTGTCACAGCGCGTGTGCGAGTTCCTGGGCCGCGACATCAACACACAGCGCATCATCACATGCCACATCGGCAACGGCGCTTCTGTGTCGGCTGTCAAGTTTGGCAAGTGTGTGGACACCTCTATGGGTCTCACTCCTCTGGCTGGCGTGATGATGGGTAGCCGCTCTGGCGATATCGACCCTTCTGCCGTGACCTTCCTCATGGAGAAGCTTAACATGCAGCCTCAGGAGATGGCCGACTTCTTGAACAAGAAGAGCGGTGTGCTCGGCATAACAGGCATCTCTTCAGACATGCGCGAGATCGAGAGTGCTGCTGCTGAGGGCAACGAGCGTGCCAAGCTGGCGCTTAACATGTACAACTATCGCATCAAGAAATATATCGGCGCTTACGCTGCCGCTATGGGTGGTGTTGACATCATTGTCTGGACAGCAGGCGTTGGCGAGAACCAGGTAGGCACACGTCTTGAGGCTTGTTCGGGTCTTGAGTTCCTTGGCGTGAAGATGGATGCTGAGGCCAACAAGGTGCGCGGCGAAGAGGCTATCATCTCTACTCCCGACTCGAAGGTTACCGTTTGCGTTATCCCCACCGACGAGGAGCTGATGATTGCCAAGGACACAATGAACTTGCTGAAGAAATAAATAGAATAAAAAAGGAATTTATCGGAAGATAACGGATAAAAAAGGAATTTATCGGAAGTTAGGGCTTCGCCCGAAGTTAACGGAAGTTAACGGACATATGCATTGCTCTCTAAAAGATATGCATTGCTCTCTAAAAGAAAAGCTATTGTCCGTTAACTTCCATCCATCGAAGATGGATTAACTTCTTTTTAACTTCCGATAAATTCCTTTTTTTAACTTCCGATAAATTCCTTTTTTTAACTTCCGATAAATTCCTTTTCCTTTTAACTTCCTTTTTATCTCACGACCTTCCAACTCTTTCCGTTCTGTCTCACAATCACCACGCCCTGCGTTGTTGAGGGAAGCTTGATGCCGCTGAGGCTGTAGACCTCGTATGGCATAGAGGGGTCGAAGCCCTGTGTGGTGAGAGAGGGTGGGGCTATGGCTGTGGGCGTTTTCTTGCCTTCCACCTCAAGGCTCGCGATCTCCCATGTGCTGGCAAGCGAGGCGGTGCTGGTGTAGTGGAACGCAATTTTTATGGTCTTGCCCACAAACGGGGTGAGGTCAAACTCGCCGGCCGGCTTAAAGGTCCAGTTGGTTCCTTCGGGCCATGTTATGCCCTCTATCTTTGTGGCCTTGCCCTCGCACAGCACCTCTACGCTAAGATAACGTGTGGGGTCTTCGGTGCAATTGTTTAATGCGTGCTTGAAGCGGAACTTTGCGTTGTCCACTTCTTTTAGACTGATTTCGGGAGTAGTGAGCGACACGTCAGAGGCATAAGCCTTGCCGCTAAAAGCATTGGCAACCCAGCCATATTTCACGTCGCGTGTCCACACGTCCTTGCCCGAGGCAGGAGCCTGAGCTGTAGCTACGGTGCAGCCGCCGGCGTTGCGGCCGAAGTTGCGCATGTAAAGCGTCATGGTCCCGTCGGGGGTGGTGGGAATGGGTACGTTGTTGTCTTTAAGTATTATTGTCGACTTGACGCTGGTCTCAGGGTCGAACGCCACGTCGATGCTGTCGCCCCATACATACTCCATGAGGTTAGGAAAGTCGATGTAAGGGTTGCGGTTGCCCTGTATGCTGTAGACCGCATTGTTGCGTTTCACCTCAATCTCGTTCACGGGGTCTTCCTTTGCCCATTTTATATATAAGGTGTAAGCCCACTTTTGAAGCGTGGGCCATTCGTTCTGCTCAAGCGAGCTTTTGGCCTCGTTGCTTGCCCAGACATAATCTTGGTAGACTGTGGCCATGTACATGTAGCCACGGGCAAAATCGCCTTGCCAGTATTTTGACGGCTGCCACACCTTGAAGCCCATGCCGCTGTCGCCCACTTTTATGCAGTCGTTGTTATAATAGCCCTTGCCCGATGTCTGGGTCACGACGCCCATGCCGTAGTTGCTCTTCTGATTGTTGGCTGCTCTGTCGCTGGGCATAAGGTTGAACAGATCCTTATAGGCTTGCGTCTCTGTGCCGCCCCACCAACTCTTTGGAAACGAGTGCTCGATGTTGGTTCCTGCGACCGACTTGCCTCGCTCGCCAAACATGTAGGTCTCGTTGCTATAACGGTCGATGACCTTGCCGTTGTCGTTGTCGGTGAGGTAGAAGCCCCACCATGTGGAGCCGTCTTTGCTGCCGTAAGAAAGCACATAAGCCTCTTTCACGAGGTTATGGATGGCTGTCTTCAGCTCTGCTCCTTTCTTGCCTTTGAGACTCTGATAGTAGTCGTGCGGAATCTGCGCCATGGCTCCCACTGCTGTAGTGGCGGCCACGAAGGCAGTAACGAAAAGCTTGAGTAATGATTGTTTCATGTTAATTGATTGCTGTTTGTTGGGTTATAGTGTTTCTTTTGTTCTTGTCTTCTTGTCTTAAATACAAATTCGTCTTTTCTTAAAAAAACAAAAAAGCAGCAAGAAATCACCCTTGCGGTGTGGTTTCTGCTGCTTTTTGTCGTCGTGACAACGAGCGGTCCGTGCTCTGAGAGCAAGAGGATCGGAAATTATTTTCCGTGGTGCTCGTCAGATACAGTCAACTTCTTGCGGCCATGAGCGCGGCGAGAAGCCAATACGCGACGACCATTCTTAGTAGCCATTCTCTCACGGAAGCCGTGCTTGTTCACTCTTCTTCTGTTGTGCGGCTGAAATGTTCTTTTCATTGTTTTTTATAATTTTTATTTGTTATTATTCTCGCTACGGGCTGCAAAATTACTCATTTCTTTTGAATTAACCAAGAATTAACCAAGAATAAAGAGTTTTTTATCCCAAATATTTAGGTTTTTTTCCAAATTTGCAGTACCTTTGCAGCGCATTTGATGAAACGAGAATAAAATTTCAAAAGTTTTAATAGAAAATCAATATGATCAATTCACAAGACATTAAGATGGGAACATGCATCCGTATGGATGGTAAACTGTTCTTCGTCATCGACTTCCTGCATGTAAAGCCCGGCAAGGGTAACACCTTCATGCGTGTGAAGCTGAAGAATGTTGTTGACGGACGCGTGCTTGAGCGTCGTTTCGACATCAGCGAGAAGTTGGAGGATGTACGCGTGGAGCGCCGTCCCTACCAGTACCTCTACAAGGAGGGTGAAGATTACATCTTCATGAACCAGGAAACTTATGACCAGATTCCTATCGCTCATGATCTCATCACAGGTGTTGACTTCATGAAGGAGAGCGACATCATTGAGGTTGTGTCTGACGCTGACACCGAGACCGTGCTCTTCGGTGAGATGCCTGTTAAGACCAATCTGCGTGTGACCCACTCAGAACCTGGAATCAAGGGCGACACCGCTACCAACACCTTGAAGCCCGCCACTCTGGAGACAGGCGTAGAGGTTCGCGTGCCTCTGTTCGTGAACGAGGGCGACCTCGTGCAGGTAGACACTCGTGACGGCAGCTACTTGCAGCGCGTTAAGGAGTAAGAAAAACATTTCCAGTTTTTAGTCTTATAGCTTGAATGGCTTATAGTTTATGACGTATGGCCGCCACCTGGCGGGGTGTATAGGCATAAGCTGTAAGCCATTTTGCTTTTTTGGAGCCGACGGAACGGCTTTTTGCCGATAGAACGGCTTTTGCCGATAGAACGGCTTTTTGCCGATAGATCGGCCTAAACATACCAACAGCCAATTTTTTTATTATGATGACAAGATTCAGTTTTATCGTGCCTGTGTTCAACCGCCCCGACGAGGTTGACGAGTTGCTTCAGAGTCTCACGCGACAGACCGTCAGAGGTTTTGAGGTAATCGTTGTGGAAGACGGGTCGCAGATGCCGTGCCGCGATGTGTGTGAGAAGTATGCCTCGCAGCTCGACATCCACTATTTTGACAAACCCAACTCGGGTCCCGGACAGAGCCGCAACTATGGCGTGGAGCGTGCACAAGGCGAGTATGTCATCATTCTCGACAGCGACGTGGTGCTGCCCGACGGCTATCTCGCTGCTGTAGAGCAAGAGTTGCAGTGCGAGCCTGCCGATGCCTTCGGCGGTCCCGACAGCGCACACCCCTCTTTCACCCCCACCCAAAAGGCCATCTCCTACAGCATGACCTCTTTCTTCACAACCGGCGGCATACGCGGTGGCAAGAAGAAGCTTGACAAGTTTTATCCACGCTCGTTCAACATGGGCATCCGTCGCGAGGTCTATGAGCAGCTCGGCGGCTTCTCGTCAATGCGCTTTGGCGAGGACATTGACTTCAGCATACGCATATTCAAGGGCGGCTATCGCTGCCGACTGTTTCCTGAGGCTTGGGTGTGGCATAAGCGCCGCACCGACTTCCGCAAGTTCTTCCGTCAGGTCTACAACAGCGGCATTGCCCGCATAAACCTATATAAGAAATATCCAGAATCGTTGAAGCTGGTGCATCTCCTGCCGATGGTCTTCACGGTGGGTGTGCTGTTCCTCCTTCTGCTCTTTGTGGCAGGCATCGTGTTGGGAGCTACCGTGTTGCGCCATTGTGACCCGCCTTTTGGCGGCATGATTTGTGGCGCAGCCCTTCTGCCGTTGGTGCTCTACTCGCTGATAATATTCATCGACTCGTCGTGCCAGAACCACAGCCTTAAGATAGGTGTGCTCAGCATACGCGCCGCCTTCACACAGCTCATGGGCTACGGCTTTGGCTTCATTGAGGCATGGTGGAAACGCTGCGTCTGCGGCAAGGACGAGTTTTCTGCCTTCGAAAAAACTTTCTATAAGTAGGCGTCCGAAAGATAAGAAGGCGTTAAAACGATAAGTAGGCTTTAAAAACAAAAAAGCATGACAACCGATTCTGACTCTCTGCGCATAACCGACTGGGCGATGGAAGACCGCCCGCGCGAAAAACTAATGGCGCAAGGCGCTGCTGCCTTGTCAAACGCCGAACTTCTGGCCATTCTCATTGGCTCGGGCACGCCTAAGATGACGGCTGTGGAGCTGATGAAGCTGGTGCTTCACGACTGTAACGGCAATCTCAACACGTTGGGAAAGATGTCGATCGCCGACCTCATGCGCTACAAGGGCGTGGGAGAGGCAAAGGCTGTGACCATTCTTGCTGCGTGTGAGCTGGGTAAGCGCAGGCAGCGTGAGAAGGCAGAGGAGCGTGCAGACCTCGGCTCGGCACAGGCCATCTACGAATATATGCACCCCCGCATGCAAGACCTCGATGTGGAGGAGGCGTGGGTGCTGCTCATGAACCAGAACTTTAAGCTCATCAAGGCTGTGCGCATATCGCATGGCGGCATCAGTGAGACGGCTGTTGATGTGAGGGTGATCTGCCGTGAGGCTATCCTCTGCAACGCCACGGTGGTGGCTCTCTGCCACAACCATCCGAGCGGCAATAACCGCGCCAGTGGCGACGATGACCGCATAACGCAACGCGTGGAAAAGGCGTGTCAGACCATGCGCCTTTATTTTCTTGACCATCTCATAATAACCGATGGCGATTATTATTCTTATCGTGAGGCTGGAAAACTGTGAGCTTATTGCTTGATTGCCGACGATGACGCACCGGCTTTCGAATTTAAACTAAATGCGGAAAAATAAAAATAAAAATAAAGAAAAAGCTGAAATAAAGGAAATCTGAAATACAGAAAAATTAGGAAAACAGAAAATCAGGTAAAGTTATGAAAACAATGAACAGAATGATTGTATGGGCAATGATGCTCATCGCAACGATAGCAACAACGGCATCGTGTAGCAGCGACAACGACGGTAACGACACGCTCTCTGCAAACGACAAGGCGCAGATGTATGGCCACTATCAGTCGCTCGCCATCTATGGCGATAACATCACAACATCGGCAATAGATGTAAAAGTGTCAGAGGATCATGTTAAGTTTACGGTGCCTGTGGAGCAGATTCTACCCTCTGTCATGTCGGAAGCAAACGGACTGGATGAGGCTGTGGCTACGGTGAAGGCCGATGATGTGGAAGACAGCTACACCTTGGTGCGCTATTATAACAACATCGCATCGTTCAGTGTGCCTGCACAGACCGTCAATTTTACCTATAAGGTGGGTGGAGCAAAACAGACGGGCAACATAAAGCTCTCAACCCCCAGCTTCTCTTACAACACCTCGACAAAGATGCTAAACATCGGCTACACCATTGAGACCGTGACCCTTAACGGACAGATCATAAGCAGCTACAAGAAGCGCGTGATGAGAATGAAAGATAGCGATAAGAAAGATTAGCTCGTTAAACAAGAGCCATGGTTCGTCTTTAAAAGAACCATGGCTTGTTTTTTAATAACCATGGCTTGTCTTTAAAGAATCAGATCTTGTTGTTCTCTCTCCAAACGGTCGGGGTGCAGAACACACGTTGTTTGAAGACGCGGTAAAGGTGTGTGCGCGATGAGAAGCCACATTCGGTGGAGATGATGTCGTTGCTATAGTCGGGATATTTTATCATCATTGCTTTTGCTGCGTCAAACCTGATGTCGCTGAGCCACACCCTGAACGTTGAGTTGAGGCATTGGTCGAAATAAAGCGTAAGCTCGTCCTTGGAGACACCAATGGCAAGCGACAGCGTCATCATGTTTGCTGAGCTGTCTTTATAGCCTTGCCTTCTGCACCAACGGTCGAGCAGCGCTTTTATGCACTCTGTGCGTTCCTTCGACAGCTCGGTTGGCTTCGATTGTGCACCACCCTTTGCAGTCGATGCTCTATGGTTGTTGTCTTCCTCGCTTTTGCTTGTCTCGCTGTCGTCCGTCTCCTTGACGCTTTCTTCTTTGTCATCCTCTTTGTCAAGCAGTTCGTCGCTGGGTGTGTAGCTGTTGCCTAAGGCTACGAAGGTCATTATAAAGAAGAATAGGGCGCACAGGCCGATAGGGCCTATGACATAAAGCAACGGTGTGTTCAGAATGACGAACGGTATCACGACGGCGATGCAGCTTATGTTGAAGAGGCTTGCATTAGAATAGCGGACGTACGGCAAGAGGTCTGTTCCGCTCATCTCTTCAAGCATCTTCTTGCGTCGCCTCATCTCTATGAAATTTTTTATTACGCAATAGACCGTATTTGCGGTGTAGAAAGCGAGCATGAGATAGAGCCACCACCCGATGTGTATGCTTTGCTTGCTGTAGAAGCCAAGCAAGAATGTGCCTACAATGGCAGCATATAGCACGCCGCACACAAGGTTCATCTGTCTGAAATGGGCATGAGGGGCAATGACGTTGTAGATACCCAATGTGATGAGTGTGAAGCAAGGTGAGTAGATTAAAATGTTGACGATGGCTCCAAGGTTGTCGCTAGAGGCACGAAGACCAAAGGCCATCTGTAGAATATAATGTCCCGCCAAACCAAGCATGGCGGCTATGATGAGTTTGCGTGAACGCTCATAGCGTTTGTTTACCCATCTCACATGAATTCGGCTGACAATTAAGATGCCTGCGTTTATAATCATGAATAAAAAACACGCAAATTGAAGTAGAAACAAAGTGTCCATTAGTCTAAAGTTTTTGTTGAATGCAAAATTACAATTTTTATTTCAAACACCAACGCCTTGTCTCTAAACAATTTTATGAAATTTCTCAGACCTTAATAATTATAACGTGCCTTCTTGATCATTATAATGTGCCTTCTTGATCGTTATGACGTGCCTTCTTGCTCTTTTTAAGAGCATAAAAAATGGGCTAAGAGTGTAAAAACTCCAAGCCCTTGTTCCTTCGTTAAGTCAGTCCAGTAAATCCGAAAGATGTTGGTTTTCCATTGAATCTAACAATTGTTCAGTGTTGGTCTAGCAGTTTGTGCTGTTTTCGTTTTCTCTTTTTCTTTTTGCCATTTGCCATTTGGCTTTTGGCCAAACTTTATTACCACTCAATTTTCTTACTTATTAACGTACGCAAAAGTAATCTTTTTTTGAGATTAAACCTGTCTCATTGCTCCACTTTTGTGTCGCATTCCCCCTGTTCAGGTGTCGTATTGGTAGGAATGCGACACCCTAAAGGACAAAAATGTAATGTGGGAGAGGGAGAAACGATAAAATTTTATGCTCTTAGGCCATGAAAGTGCGATATTTTTTGTAAGTTTGCATATTGATCATTGCAATCACATTTTATTAACGATAAAGCAGAAACATTCGAAAAAATGACACAGGAAGAAAAGACAAAGATAGAAGAACGCATCGTTGATGTGCTCAAGACCGTGTATGACCCCGAGATTCCAGTCAACATCTACGACCTCGGACTTATATACCGTGTAGAGGTTAACGATGAAGGCATCGTTGACATCGACATGACATTCACGGCTCCATCATGCCCAGCTGCCGATTTCATTCTTGAGGATGTGCGTCAGAAGGTAGACAACATAGAGGGTGTAAAGTCGGCAAACGTGAACCTCGTGTTCGAACCCGAATGGGACAAGAGCATGATGACCGAAGAGGCTCGCGTGGAGTTGGGTTTCGACTAAATTTAAAAAATCAGAAACACTTAAACATTACTCGTTATGAAGAATGTCTATTTCCTTAGCGATGCCCATCTTGGATCATGGGCCATACCTCACGCCCGCACACAGGAACGTCGGCTCGTGAGGTTTCTTGACAGCATAAAGCACAAGGCGTCGGCGGTTTATCTGCTCGGCGACATGTTCGACTTCTGGGACGAGTATCGTTATGTCGTGCCCAAAGGCTACACGCGCTTTCTGGGTAAGATATCGGAGCTTACAGACATGGGAGTGGAGGTGCATTTCTTCACCGGCAACCATGATCTCTGGACATACGGATACCTGGAGCAAGAGTGTGGCATGATCGTTCACACCAAGCCTGTAACAACCGAGATTGGCGACAAGGTGTTCTTCCTTGCCCACGGCGACGGATTAGGCGACCCGGACAATAAGTTTAAGCTTTTGCGTTGGCTGTTCCATAACCGTATGTGCCAGAAATTGCTTAACGCCATCCATCCCCGTTGGGGCATGTGGCTCGGTCTGTCATGGGCAAAGCACAGCCGTCTGAAGCGTGAGGATGGCACAGAGCCGCCTTACATGGGCGAGGACCGCGAGCATCTGGTACTCTTCACGAAAGATTATATGAAGACGCATCAGGACATCGACTTCTTCGTCTATGGTCACCGTCACATCGAGCTGGACCTTAAGCTCTCGCGCAAGAGCCGCATGCTCATCCTCGGCGACTGGATCTCTCAGTTTACCTACGCCATGTTCGATGGCGAACACCTCTTCATAGAAGAATATGTGGAGGGGGAGAGCCAGCTTTAAAGGCTTTTTTAAAGGTAAAAAGGTAAAAGGGTAAAAAGGTAAAAAAGGCTGACGCCGTAATAAACGAAGAGTGAAGAGTGAAGAGTGAAGAATTCTATGGCCTCTTTTAAGTGAAGAACGAAGAGTGATGAGTGAAGAATTCAATAGCCCTGGCCATTCACTCCCCTCCCTAAGGGGAGGGGGAAGCCGCAAAGCGGCGCGGGGGTGGGGCTTTAAAATTCGAAAACTCAACATCGGCTGAAAGCCGACAATTCAAAAATCAAAATTCAAAAATCAAAACTCAAATCTCCTATAGCCCTGGCTATTCACTCCCCTCTCCTACGGGGAGGGGGAAGCCGCGAAGCGGCGCGGGGGTGGGGCTTTCCATTATATTATTATGAAACCAAAAGCATTGATATTCGCAGCAGGGCTACTGCTCTGCTCGCTTGGCGTAAGTGCTCAGAAGCACGATTTCGCCGATTTTAAACGTTATGCGGCTGCTAACGCGCAGCTGCCTGAACCGTCGAAGAAAGACAAGAGAGTAGTGTTTATGGGCAACTCCATAACCGATATTTGGGCATCTATGCATCCCGACTTCTTCAAGAGCCATGGTTACATTGGCCGTGGCATCAGTGGGCAGACCTCATACCAGTTTCTGCTCCGCTTCCGTCAGGACGTCATAGACCTCAAACCGCGTGTTGTGGTCATCAACTACGGCACCAACGACATCGCAGAGAACACAGGCGCTTATGACGAGGACCACACCTTCGGCAACGTGATGTCAATGGTCGACATGGCGCGTGCCAACGGCATAAAGGTCATTCTCTGCTCCACGCTGCCGGCCCAGTCGTTTAAGTGGCGTCCCGAGATTACCGATGCCATGCAGAAGATCCGTCACCTCAACAACCGCGTGAAAGCCTATTGCCAGGCACACAAAATTCAGTATGTCGACTATTTCTCTGCCATGCTCTCACCCGATGGTCTCGGCTTGAACAAAGATTATCAGAACGACACCGTTCACCCCAACGCCGCTGGATATGACGTGATGGAGAGCATCATCGTGCCCGCCATTGAGAAGGAACTGAAGAAGTAGGGGGTATGCAATGAACAACCGTTCTTCTGTCTGTGGCCGTTTCGCGCCATCGCCAACGGGACGCATGCACCTCGGCAACGTGTTTAGCGCTTTGCTGTCGTGGCTGTCGGCAAGGGCGCAAGGTGGCACATGGCTGCTTCGCATTGAAGACATAGACCCGCAACGGTCGCGTCACGAATATGCTGACATGCTGATGGACGACCTACAATGGCTTGGCTTAGAATGGGATGGCAAGCCGTGCTGGCAGAGCCAGCGTGGCGACATCTACGCCCGTTATCTGCAACAACTCACCGAGGCGGGTCTTATCTACCCATGCTATTGCACCCGTGCCGACATCCTTGCCACACAGGCACCACACGAGAGCGACGGACGTGTCGTCTACAAGGGAACCTGTCGCAACTTGCCACCTGGCACGCACACAGGTCCTGCTGCCCTGCGCATGAAGGTGCCAGACGAGGGTAGGGGCATCGTGACCTTCACCGACGGACATTATGGCACCCACACCGTGGACCTCACAACCCAGTGTGGTGATTTCATTGTGCGTCGCAAGGATGGGGCGTGGGCCTATCAGCTCGCCGTCGTCGTTGACGATTCGCTGATGGGCATTAACGAGGTGGTGCGCGGCCGTGACCTGCTTCTCTCCTCGCCGCAACAGATATATCTTGCCCAACAGTTAGGCTTCACGCCACCACGCTTCACCCATCTGCCGCTCCTCTGCAACACCGCTGGTCAGCGCCTGTCGAAGCGCGACAAGAGTCTTGACATGGGCTGTCTGCGTCAGCGCTTAACACCCAATCAGATTATCGGTCTGTTGGCACATGCCGCTGGCTTGCAGCCCACACCCGATGCCGTGTCGGCGCAAAGTCTTGTAAAAACCTTCTCTTGGAACAAGGTCGTAACTGCCGACATTACCTTCATGTTATAGCTTGTTAAAGAGGATAAAGAAGGGTAAAAAAGGTAATAAATTGGTAGAGTTTACTCTATTTTTGTTTGTTTTTTCTACTAATTCGCATTTTATCTATCCTTTTTCTTGGCTAATTATGATAGAAATAATATCTTTGCCGCTGTAAACCTGTCGCGACTGGCAGGCATTCAACACGCAAATTATTCATTAATTTTTAAAACAACATTAATTATGAAAAAGTTAATTGCTATCGCCGCGTTGCTGATTTCTTCAGTTGCTACATTCGCACAGCAGCCCGTTGGATCATTCTCAATCCAGCCTAAAGTAGGTCTTAACATCGCTTCTCTTACAAAGACAGACGATGCCGATCCTCGCTTTGGCCTTGTTGCAGGTGCCGAGTTCATGTATCAGGCATCAGACATGTTAGGTGTAAGCTTCGGCGCTCTCTACTCTATGCAGGGATGCAAAGCTTCAGAAGACAATGTAGACGCTACCTACAAGCTCGATTATATCAACGTTCCCGTTCTCGCTAACGTTTATGTAGCTCCTGGTTTTGCTGTGAAGCTCGGTTTGCAGCCTGCTTTCTGCATTAACAACAAGATTAAGGGTAAGTCGGGTAGCACCTCTGTACAGACAGATGGCATCTTTGACGAGAACACCTTTGAACTGTCTATGCCTATCGGCTTGAGCTATGAGTTCAGCAACTTCGTTATTGAGGGTCGCTACAACTTTGGTCTGACCAAGGCCTTCAAGGATATGGACAACAAGAACAGCGTGTTCCAGTTTACCGTTGGTTACAAGCTTCCCCTCTAATAAGCTGAAAACATTTTGCCTTTGGCATAAACAGACGCAAGCGTCGTGAACGATGTAAATTTTTGCACGCGCTTGCTTATAATAAGTAAAGCAGTTGTTTTTCTATTGCCCGTGCATTGAGAAACAGCTGCTTTATTTTTTTGCCCGTCTTTCATCAATATTTCCTTCCTTTTGTTCGTTTTCTATCTTTTTTTTACTCTGTTTTTCTGCTTGCTCTTTACATAAGTGATAATTTTCAATGTACTTGGCAAGATTTTTATGCCTCAAGTAATGTCCTGATTTATAGCCTATTAAGTTCGTTTACCTTTTACAAAGATTTACCTAAAATGTACTTTGTTAAACTTACATAACGATTTTTATCTATATTTGCAATCGCTAACAAGCAAGAAATCAGATATAGTGGTTCTTGGAAACAAAAGTCGAGAATATAACACTAAAAATAAAAAGCTTTTTCTTCTACGTTAAGCTAAAGACCATAAAGCCAATAACGCTCTAAAAGCCGTAAAAACCCAAACGCTCTAAAAGCCGTAAAAGCTCAAGCACTGCAAAGCCGTAAAGCCATAACGTGCAAAAGCTCTAAAAGCCGAATGAGACAAGAAAATATTTACACATTATATATAATAACTTAAAAACACTGAAATCATGGAATCAAAAACAAGACAGAATTCCAAGTTTAGATTAGTGCTTTGGGTCATGTTGCTGTTTGCTACGCTTACGGCCTCTGCCCAACAAGTAAAGGTAACAGGTACCGTTACCGACCCGGGTGGTGAGCCGCTCGTGGGCGTTAGCGTGAAAGCCGGATCAACAGGTGCTATCACCGACATCGACGGCAAGTACTCAGTAGAAGTGGCCTCGTCGGGCTCCATCTCGTTCTCTTATGTGGGCTTCGAGACCATCATGGAGAAGGTGAACGGCCGCAAGACCATCAACGTGACGCTCAAGGAGAAGAACGACGTGCTTAACGAGGTTGTGGTCATTGGCTACGGCACGATGGACAAGAAGGAACTTACCTCTGCCATCTCACACGTTGGCGAGAAAGACTTCCTCACCATCAGTTCGCTCGACCCCTCGATGATGATTCAGGGCAAGGTGGCAGGCGTGAGCATCACCAACACCGGTGCTGGCGACCCCAACAACCAGGCAAGCATCCAGATCCGTGGCGTGTCATCGCGCTCGGCAGGTCTTGGCCCGTTGGTTGTCATTGACGGCGTGCCTGGCGGCAACCTCACCAACATCAACCCCAACGACATCGCTTCGTTCGACATCCTCAAGGACGGTGCTGCCTCTGCCATCTACGGCACACGAGGCTCAAACGGCGTTATCGTGGTGACCACAAAGAAAGGCACAAAAGATGGAAACATGCACACCTCTTACTCGGGCATGGCGTCATGGGACGTGATGAAGAAAGAACTGAAAATGATGAACGCTGACGAATATCGTGACGTGCGTCTCGGATGGGGCGACACCGGCGTTGACCTCGGCGGCAACTACGACTGGCTCGATGGTGTGAGCCGCACAGGTTTCACCACCCAGCACACCCTCTCCATGAGCGGCGGCAACGCACAGAGCAACTATCGTGTGAGCGTAGACTATCGCAACGCCCACGGCATCGACCTCCGCTCCAAGCGTGAGGAGTATGGTGCGCGTGCTTCTATGATGCACACCACCAAGGGCGGACTGTTCACCCTCACCGCCAACGTGGCACCGCGTATCATCTACCGCGACCAGGCCGACTGGGACGTGTTCAAGGATGCCATCGAGGCAAACCCCACAACGCCTCTTATGGATCCCGAGAACCCAGCACGCTATTACAACTTCCAAGGTCAGGTCGTAGGTTCCAACCCTGTGGAGCGTCAGAAATTGGAGAAAGATCACGGCGACACCAAGCTTCTCGACTGGGACGGCACCGTGAAGCTCAACCTCCTGCCTCTGCTGCTGAAAGACGGAAAGGGCAACCACAACCTGTCAACACAGGTCATGTTCGCCGATCACCAGTATGACAACAACACCTCGTGGTTCCGCCCCTCAACAAGCACCATCTGTATAAACAACGGCCACGATGGTGAGGCAAGCCGCTCTTACAGCAAGGAGCGTCAGTATGTGCTCGAGTGGCTTACCAACTACACCGGTACCTTCGGCAAGCACAACGTAAAGGGAATGGCTGGCTACTCATACCAATATTCACAGTATGAGGGCTTGAACAATGAAAACAAAGATTTCCCCAACGACGGTCTCTCCTATAACAATATGGGCACAGGCGAATATGCCAAGGAAGAAGGCAAGGTGCTCATGGGCAGCTACAAGAACGATGCAAAGCTCATCGCCTTCTTCGGACGTGTGAGCTACGACTTCGACGGCAAATACATGTTCACCGCATCGCTCCGTCATGAAGGCTCATCAAAGTTTGGTGTCGACAACAAGTGGGGTAACTTCCCCGCTGTGTCAGCAGGCTGGCGCATCTCGCAGGAGAGTTTCTTGAAGGATGTCAAGTGGATTAACGACCTGAAGCTTCGCGCCGACTATGGTGTCACCGGTAACCAGGACTTCGGCAGTTACAACTCGCTCAACACCATGACAGGCTTCGGCTATTATTATTACAACGGCAAATATTTCCAGGTGTGGGGTCCCTCGAAGAACGTAAACCCAGACCTTAAGTGGGAGAAAGGCAAGAACTGGAACATTGGTATCGACTTCTCGCTCTTCAACAACCGCGTCTACGGTTCGTTCAACTACTTCAACCGCAAGCAGCAGGACCTCCTCGGCAACTACAAGGTGTCGGTTCCTCCTTACCTCTTCGACGAGACCTTCGTGAACGTGGGAACGATGAAGAACACCGGCTTCGAGTTTGATATCAACGTCAAGGCCGTGACCACCAAAGATTTCTCTTACGACTTCAACGTTGTGGGAGCAACCATGAGCAACAAGTTTGTCGACTTCAGCAACTCACAGTATGTCGGTCAAGACTATTATGACGTGGCAGGTACAAGCGCCCCCTATCCTTTTTTTAACCTGCAGCGCATACAGAAGGGCAAGTCGATAGGCAACTTCTACATGTGGAAATATGCCGGCCACACCACCGACGGCGAATGGCTCGTTTACGACAAGGACGGCGACATCATTCGTGCTTCACAGGCAAGCGACGCCGACCGCCAGAAGGTGGGCAACGGCATGCCTAAGTTCACAATGTCGACAAGCCATAACTTCCGCTACCGCAACTTCGACCTCTCGCTGTTCTTCCGCGGTGCCTTCGGTTATGACATCTTCAACATTCATGACTTCTACTATGGCACACGCAACTTCACAGGCAACCGCTTACACAAGGCCTATGGCAAGAACTTCCAGATCTCTGCCACCGCCAACCCCGTGGTTTGCGACTACTTCCTGGAGAAGGGCGACTACCTGAAGCTCGACATGGTGACGCTGGGTTACACCTTCAACCCCAAGAGCTGCCGCTTCCTCGACCGCGTGCGTCTCTACGGCACCATGAAGAACGTGTTCACGCTGACCAAGTTTAGCGGCGTAGACCCCTCTACCTACCAGGTTAACGGTCTGACACCGGGAGCACAGGGCTCACGCACCTACTTCCCCTCGACACGCCAGTTTATCGTTGGTTTGCAAGTTGACTTCTGATCACTCATCTAAAGACATAAGAAACAATGAAGATATTCAATATTATTGTATCCGCAGCTCTTTGTGCTCTGCCCCTCGCGAGCTGTACTGATCTGAGCGAAACGCTTTACGACCAGGTAGGAACACAAAACTATTATAACACCAAGATGGATGTGGTGCGAGCCACATTCCGTCCTTTCGAGCACGCCTTCTGGAGCATCCAGAGCCGTCATGTGCTCAACGAGCTTTCTGCCGACCAGCTCATCACGCCGACCCGTGACGGTTGGTGGGACGACAGCGGCAAATGGCGCAAGCTCCACTATCACGAGTGGAACGTTGAGGATGGTGGTGACGCCCAGACCGAGTGGAACGGCTGCTTCCAGGGCATCGGCCAGTGCAATTATGTAATAGAGGATCTCGACAAGATCTCTCCCGAGACGTTCGGTTTCTCTGACGCCGAGTTTAACAACCTCAAGGCCCAGTGTCGTGTGCTCCGCGCCTGGTTCTACATCCGTCTGCTCGATGCCTTCCGCCACGTGCCGTTGTCGGTGAGCTTCAGCGATGTGTCAAAGAACACCGAGACACAGGTGGAACCAAAGGTCATCTACGACCTTATCGAGAGCGACCTCAAAGAGTGCATACCCTTGCTCACGTCAAAGACCGAGCTGGGTGCCAACTCATCCATCCAGGGACAGTGGACCAAGGCAGGTGCTGCCGCCCTGCTCGTGCGTCTCTACCTCAACGCCAAGGTCTACATTGGCGAAGACCATTACAGCGACTGCGCACAGGTGGCACAGGACATCCTTGACGGCAAGTATGGCAAATATCAGGTTGCCGACCGTTGGGACGCTGCTTTCGACTGGGACAACGACAACTGCGACGAGGTGATCTTCGGATTCCCCGGCTCAGCCAACTATACCTACTGGCATTATCAGGGCGACACCTACTGGTGGACGGCTCCTGCACGCGCTCGCTACTATTTCAATGATGCCAAGGCCGAGGCCGGCGACCACAACACCAAGTATGCTGCCTCACCGAGCTACGCCCCCAACGGTGTGCTCATGACCTACAAGCTGGGCATGCCCATCCAGAAGTTCCGCAAGTATGAGGGCGACGAGCGCATGAAGCTCTACAAGAATCTCGGCAACAGCAAGCGCGAGGGAATGTTCCTCTATGGCTACCTCGAATATAAGGATGAGAACGGCAATACCAAGCGTGTGAAGGCTCCTGAGGTCGATTATGAGCTGTATATCAGAGACGCCGTGGGCAAGTTCCAGGGCCTGAACCCCAACAAGTGGCTGAACGTGGCAACGAGCACCCTGCGCGACGGCGACCACAACTCAGGATGGCATTTTGCCAAGTATCCGTTCTACAGCGACGAGGACGAGCACCAGATGGAGAGCGACTACACCGAGATCCGTCTGCCCGAGGTCATATACTCGCTTGCCGAGTGTAAGCTGCGTGCTGGCGACACCCCTGGAGCAGCCAAGCTGTTGAACAGTGTGCGCAAGCGCAACTATCCCGCCGCCATGCTTCACAAGAACCTCTACGCTCCCGAGGGCGAGGCACAGCTCGATATGGACGAGATGCTTGACGAGTGGGGACGCGAGTTCTTCGCCGAGAGCCGCCGACGCATAGACCTCATCCGTTACGGCAAGTTCTCTACAGGAGGCACATGGTGGGACAAGGGTGCCGATGCCGACAACCACACCGAGATTTTCCCCATCATGCGACCCATCCTCAACGCCAACCTCAAGTTGGTGCAGAACCCGGGCTACAACAAGTAACGGGTGAGAAGAGAGCAATGTGTTAAACAAAGAAACAACAAAAAACACTTCAACGTTATGAAACGAAACATCAATTTCAAACATACGTCGCTCTTCGCGCTGCTTTGCCTCCTGTTCATGCAGATGCTGGCAAGTTGTGACGGCGAGAAAGACCTCAAGATCATTGAGGGCAACCTGCCCATCAAGACCTCTACCTTGTTTATGGTTGGCGATGCCACGCCCAACGGATGGAGCATCGACGCCCCCACACCGTTCACAGCCTCTGAGGCCGACCCCATGGTCTTCGAGTGGACAGGCTCACTGAACAAGGGCGAGATGAAGCTCTGCCTCACAACGGGCAGCTGGGACGCTGCCTTCATCCGTCCCATGACAGCGGGTGAGGAGATCAGCAAGACCAACATCACGAACAAGACGTTCGACATGCACGCTGGCGATCCCGACAACAAATGGAAGGTGACAGAGGAAGGCAAGTACAAGCTGTCGTTCGACATGCGCAACTGGACCTTCTCTACCGAGTATCTGGGCGAGAAGGAGAAGCCTGCCGTTGAGCCTATCGAGGCAGAGACCCTCTACATGGTGGGCGATGCCACACCCAACGGCTGGAACATCGATGCTCCCACGGTGCTTACAAAGCAGAGCAACTATGTGTTCGTCTACGAGGGTGAGCTGAAGGCTGGCGACCTCAAGTGCTGCTTGAAGACTGGCGACTGGGAACAGCCCTTCATTCGTCCCGATGCTGAAGGCGTGAAGATTAACAAAGACGGTGTCGAGAGCCCCGACTTTGTGTTCACCGCAAGTCCCGACAACAAGTGGAAGGTAGAAGAGGGCGGCAACTACCGTCTGACCTTTGACCTCGAACACTGGACCTTCAAGGCCGAGTATCTGGGTGCCATAGAGGTGTCCAAGGACCCCATCGTGGCAGACAACGTGTGGATGATAGGCACCGCCACCCCCGGCGGCTGGTCGCTCGACGATGCCGCACAGTACACCAAAGATGCGAACAACAAGTATCTCTTCACATGGGAAGGTGAGCTCAAGCTTGGCACCTTGAAGGCATGCACAAAGAAAGACTTCAACGCTGCCTTTATACGTCCCTCTTCTGCCAACGTGGCTATCACCAAGCAGGGTGTTGCAGCCGACGACTTCGTCTTCACCACCTCTCCCGACGACCAGTGGGAGGTTAAGGAGGCAGGCAAGTATCGCATAACCCTCGACCTGGAGCATTACACCATCAAGGTGGAGAAGAAAGATTAACACTAAACCTCGTAACATAAAAATATGAAAAAGACATTTTTGTTTGCTACGGCTCTGGCCGCTCTCTCCATGTTCTGCTCTTGCAAGGACGAGATAGAGATGCGCTACCCGCCAAAATATGAGTTGCCTGAGCTGCCAACGGTTGAGGGCATTCACGAGAACCAGAAGGCTCCTCTCTATTGGAGCGTGTATGAGAACTGCTATCTGCAGGAGCGTCAGGGCCACACCGGCGAAGCCCTCGACATCAGCGAAGCAGAGTGGGACAACATCATCGACTGGGTTGCCACCAACCTCAAGCCCTATGGCTACGACATGATCTGTACCGACGGCTTCATACCCATGCTCGACAAGGAACACCGCGGCTACATGACCCACTATGGCAAGATGGCGCTGAAGGATCTCGTGGCCAAGTGTAAGGCCAAGGGCCTGAAGCTCGGTGTCTATGACAACCCGCTGTGGATTCATAGCGACGACGACTGCGTGGTGGAAGGCACCACCTACAAGTATGCCGGTCTGAAATGGAACCACAAGTCGACGGTGATGAACCCCAACGCCAAGGAAATTTTCACATGGGCTGTGGCCGAGAACCCCGGCTGCGAGGAGTTTATCGATGGCTTCTTCAAGTATTACAAGGAGCTGGGTGTCGACTTCATTCGCATGGACTTCCTCTCATGGTATGAGGATGGCAAGGACCGCTACGCCGGCATTCAGGGACGTGGCTACGGTCGTGAGAGCTATGCCCGCGCTTTGGCTTACATCGCTGCATCGGCAAAGAAATATGGCGTGTTCACCTCGCTCGTCATGCCTCACATGTATGATGACGCTGTCGTGGAGGCCAAGTATGGCAACATGGTGCGCATCGTTGCCGACACCGGCACCGGCACCTGGTGGCATTGCTCGGCTCAGGACAAGGGCAAGTCGTACACCACATGGCCAAACTGCATGAACCAGTTTGACGGATTCAAGTATTGGTCACACATCGCTGGCCGTGACAAGATTATCCTTGACGGCGATTTCCTGCGTCTTAACACCTTCGACAACGACAACGAGCGTCAGACCGTCGTGTCGTTGCAGCTCCTCGCCGGTGGCCCTGTGGCCGTTGCCGACCAGCCTGGATCTATAGGCGACAACCTTAAGTTCTATACCAACAGCGAACTGCTCGCTCTCAATGCCGACGGTTTTGTGGGTAAGCCCCTGAGCGACAAGCTTGGCGAGAACAATGAGGTGTGGTACGGACAGATGAAGAACGGTGACTGGGTTGTCGGTCTGTTCAACCGCGACGAGAACACCGCCACCATGACCGTCGACTTCAGCCAGCTCGGCATAAGTGGTGAGATGAACGTTCGCGACCTCTGGAAGCATGTGGACGAGGGCAAGGCTTCATCGCTGACAGCCAACGTGCCTGCCCATGGCTGCAAGATTGTCAAGCTTACAAAGTAAGAACGGTTTCTAATCGTAGATTGGTTTTATGTTTGAATAGGAAACCTCTGAGTTTCGACCTCTGGACGGCGTCGCTACCTTATAACATTGGTTAGCTTCATGTAGCTTTTATTGGCTTGTTTCATATAGCTTCTTTATTTTAGATTGCTTCACAGAAGCATCATTATTATACAAGCAACGCCGCTCCAGAGGTTTTTCTTTTCTGCCTGCAACAATTTATCTCCAAAAAACTGTAATTTTATGAAAACATTTTTTACCCAAATCTTTAACTCACGACAGACCAAACGCTTGTTCTCGTTTGTGACCCTCAACGCCTTAGCACTCACGGCAGCTCTTGCACAGGTTGCCAACAACCCGAAGGCCAACGACAAGGCGGTGGTGACTTGTGGCAACGCACGGTTCACCGTGCTCACGCCAGAGATGATCCGTATAGAATATAGCGACAAGGCTGCATTCGAAGATCGCGCCACCTTCACCGTGGTAAACCGTAACCTCACGGTGCCACAGTTCACAAAGAAAGAAGATTCACAATACCTCTATATCACCACCTCAGCTCTCGAACTAAAATATCGCAAGGGCTCAGACCCGCGCACCGTGCCCGCCTCGTCGGCAAACCTGTCGGTGGTGGTTAAGAACCACACGGGCAAGACCACATGGTATCCCGGCAAGCCCGATCCTCTGAACCTCAAGGGCACCTGCCGCACGCTCGACGGACTGATGGGCGAGGGCAAGCGCTCAGAGATGGAGAACGGACTGGTGTCGCGCTCAGGCTGGGCTGTCATTGACGACTCGTGGACCACGCCCCGCTCCGACGGCGGACGCTCTTACGCTCTCTCTCCCAACGCCACCGTGGGCTACGACTGGTGGGCAGAACGTGCCGACAGTCACGCCATGGACACCTATCTCCTGGGCTATGGCAACAACTACAAGCAGGCGCTGGCCGATTATACGAAGATAGCAGGAAGCATCCCTCTCCCTCCCGACTATGTGTTTGGCTACTGGTACAGCAAGTATTCGTCTTACTCGGCCGACGACTACCGTAAGATCATGTCCGACTTGAAGAGCAACAACATCCCTGCCGATGTTATGATTCTCGACATGGACTGGCACTGGAACGGCAACGCCGGCAGCATGTCTGAGGGCCGTGGCGGATGGACAGGATGGTCATGGAACACGAACCTCATTCCCGACGGCAAGGGTCTGCTCAAGGAGATGCACGACCAACACTTCAAGACAGCCCTTAACCTTCACCCTGCAGACGGTGTGAATAAGACCGAGAGTCCCGACTATTTTGCCAAGATGAACGCTGAGCTGGGAGGCAAGTATCTCAACGACGCGGGCGACAACATCAGTTGGAACATCGACTACCCCGACTTCACCAACAGCTTCTTCAAGAACATCATCCGCGACCACGAGAGCGAGGGCGTCGACTTCTGGTGGCTCGACTGGCAGCAGTGGCTCACCTCACCTTACACCAACTCGCTGAGTGAGACCTTCTGGTGCAACCATGTGTTCTTCAACGAGGCAGCCAAGCGTGAGGGCAAGCGCCCTGTAATCTTCCACCGTTGGGGCGGACTGGGCAGCCACCGTTACCAAATCGGCTTCTCAGGCGATGCCAATATCAGCTACGAGGCTCTCGGCTTTGAGCCTTACTTCACCGCCACCGCATCGAACGTGGGCTATGGCTACTGGGGTCACGACCTCGGCGGACACATGTTCTCCAACGAGCAGCTCGTCAACAACCCCAATCTTGTGTTGCGTTGGATCCAGTTTGGCGTGTTCACACCCATCTTCCGCACCCATGCCACCAACGACTCGCGCATTGAACGCCGCATCTGGAAGTTTGACAACTTCCCCACAATCCTTGAGGCTGTGCGTCTGCGCTACTCGCTCTTCCCCTACATCTACACGATGGCCCGCAAGACCTACGACACAGGCATCTCGATCTGCCGTCCGCTCTATTATGAGTATCCCGACGTGGAGGAGGCCTACACCTATGACAACGAATATTTCTTCGGCGACGACATTCTCGTGGCTCCTATAACAGAGGCTCCCAAGGAAGGTGCAACAAAGACCCAGAAGACCATCTGGTTCCCCGAAGGAAAATGGTGGAGCGTGTCCACAAACGAACTTATTGAAGGCCCGTGCAAGAAAACCATGCAGTTTACAGATGCGCAGATTCCCTATTTCTTCCGTCAGGGAGCAATTATTCCTTACAACCCCGCAACCGTGATGAACGTTACGGAGCGTCCCGACAAGCTCATTCTCAACGTCGTGGCAGGAAGCAACGGCGAGGGATCGATTTATGAGGATGACGGCGACAACGCCGACTACGTTTCAAACAGCGCCGTCACAACGCTCACGCAGACGGTCAGCGGCAACGAGGCAACCGTCACCGTCTCTGCCCGCAACGGTTATGCTGCCAAGGCTCCGCAGAAGCGTGCTTATGAGGTTCGCGTGTGCAACAGCCGCAAGCCGCTCTCGGTAAGCGTTGACGGCAAGCAGACCCCATTCACCTTCGATGCTGCCACAAAGACCACAACCATAGAGGCCGCCACCGATGATTGCAGCAAGGCTCGCGTCATAAAGGTCAGTTTTGACAGCGCCACGGCTGTCGACAACATCAGCAGCAACAGCTCGAAGGTGGGCTACAACGCCGCAACAAAATGTCTTGTAGGCTCGTTCGCCAACAACTGCAAGGATGTGTCGATGCTCGTGAGCAACGGCATGGGCAAGACCATGCTTAACGGCACTTACCATAACGTTTCGGGCTTTTCGGCAGACATGTCTATGCTTCAGCCGCAGCTTTACATCAGTAAGGTGGTGGCTGACGGCGAGACTTTCGTCACCAAGTTTGTAAAGGAATAGTCTTTTCTTGAAGATCTGTTTCATCAATGAACATCAGAAAACAAACAATTATGAAAAAGCTTTTAACCATTATATGCCTTGCCCTCGTTGCTTTCGTGGCAAAGGCAGGCGACATGTCCAACTCGCTTGAGCTGACGCAGCTTTATGTCATAGGCGACGCAACGCCTTATTCGTGGGACATCGGCGGCACCCCCGACATGCAGAAAATTGACGAGGGCGTGTTCCGTTGGACAGGCAAGCTGACGGAAGGCAAGGAGTTTAAGTTTATGAACACACGCGAATGGCACAAGCACATCGTGAGCTCAACCTCGGACCAGAAGATAGAGGCAGGCCATACCTATGACCTCGACTTCTATGCCGACTGGGCTTTGGACGGCAGCAAAGACCGTAAGTTTAAGCCTGCGGCAACGGGCGAGTACACCATTTATGTGGACCTGCGAAGCATGAAGATGACGGTCTATGAAAAGACCGTCGACGCGGTGCTTCCTGAGAAGCTCTATGCCACGGGCTCTGCTCTTGACGGCAAGACCGTTGAGGTGCAGGCGTTTGGCGGAGTGGAGTTTAAGGCGGCCCTCGAACTGAAGGCGGGCAACATCATCCTCATGAACACCGCCACGCCCACCGCCTCGACCGTTTATTACACCCCTCTGCTCGAGGGCGTCGACATAACGTTCGGAAAGGGTTTAGCCGCTCCCCTCAAGACCACAACCGATGCTGAGGCTGAAGGATGGAGCGTGTGCGTGCCGGGCAAATATACCGTCTATGCCGTGAAAGACAACAATTCGGTCTACGGAACGATGTTCAAGCCCTGCAAGGAACTGTATGTCGTGGGCGGCTGCTGCCAACTCTCATGGAACTATTGGGACTCGCCCTCTACAATACGTTTCACCACCAACCCCGCCAACGACGAAGAGATGGTGTGGGAGGGTATGCTTACCACCGACTGGAAAGAGTCGCGCGAGGAGCCGTCAAAGCTTAAGATTCTCACCACACAGAGCTGGTTTGAGACAACATTCCATCCTTACACCGCCGACGCTCCCGTTGAGGGTACCAGCAATCTGCGCTCAACAGGCGGTCCCGACACCAAGTGGACCATCTCGCGCAACGGACGTTATCGCCTGACGGTTAACACGTTCAAGGAGACTCTTCGCGGCGAGTATCTCGGCGCTGCCCAGACCGAAGCCAAGGACAACGAGGTGACAGGCATAAACAACATCAAGCGTAATGATGGCTCATGCAACGTTTTCGACATCTGCATAGTTGCCAACCACGGCACCATAAATGTTGTGTCTTCATCAGTCCCCGCTGATGTTACCGTTCATGCGAGTAGCGGACAGCTTGTCGCTTCACACATGGCAATGTCAGACGGCACCGTGGTGTCAAACCTTTCCAAAGGGGTGTATGTGGTTAAGGCCACTGCCTCTGGCGAATCGGTTGTCAAAAAGGTTGTGGTAAACTGATCTTTTAAAACTTAAGGAAGAAAATGGTCGTTAAAAAACTATAGAACATAGATATGTTGAAAAAATAGATTTTATCGGCCATTTCTTTTACCTATCCTTTGATGCAGCACATAGAAAACATTGGTGCAGCACATCAAGATCATTGGTGCTGCAAATCAAAATCCTTGGTGCTGCACATAGAAAACATTGATGCAGCAAATCAAGATCATTGGTGCAGCAAACCGATCCTTTGATAAAACCAATCTTAAAATATATTGATTGCGTAATTTTTTAAACTATAGATGATGCAACGTTATAACAACATTCTGTTCTCATGCGTGCTGGCATGCGCTTCAGCTCTCTCTGTCCCTGCTGCCACATGGGTTCCCTCGCTTGACGTTACAACAGACAAGGCGTGCTACGCGCCCGGACAGACGGTCACGTTCAAGGTTGTGGGCTCCATGCCCGCCAACACCAACATCAACATACGTTACCGCCACGGCTCAGCCGTCGTGGAGACCGCACAGCTTACGTCAAGTTCATGGACGTGGACACCGCCGACGGCTGATTATCAGGGCTACATGGCAGAGCTGTTCACCACCGCTGCCGACGGCACCGAGACAATAGTGGGCACCATCGCCGTTGATGTGTCGAGCCAGTGGACGCGCTTCCCGCGCTATGGCTTCGTGGCCGATTTTAACGATTACAACAAGACCGTCGACAAGAACGCGAACATAAAGACGGAGATGGCATATCTGAACCGTCTCCACATCAACGGCGTGCAGTTTCAAGACTGGCAGTGGATGCACCATAAGCCTGTAAAGTTTAACGCCGACGGCTCGCTCACACAATGGTATCAGGACATCAGCAACCGATGGGTGGGAGTGGAATATGTGAAAAAATACATCGCCGAGCAGCATAAGTATGGCATGAAGTCGATCTTCTACGACCTCTGCTTCGGCGCGTGGAAGGATGCCGACAAAGATGGTGTGAAGCCAGAATGGGCATTGCTGAAGAAAGATGCGTCGGGCCGTTTCTATCAAGATTATCACGGCCTGCCGTCGTCATGGGCGAGCAATATCTACCTTCAGAACCCTAAAAACGAGGGGTGGATAAACTACATGAAAGACCGCTGCGACGAGGTCTACAACAATTTCGACTTCGACGGCTTTCAGGTCGACCAGCTCGGCGATCGTGGCGATGTGTTCGACTGTGACCACAACAAAGTGGAGCTCGACAAGGCCTATGAGCCTTTCCTCGCAGCTATGAAGACGGCGCATCCCGATAAAACGCTTGTCATGAACGCTGTGTCGGGCTTCGGCACCGATTATATCGTGAAGGACAATGTCGACTTCTGCTATAACGAGGTGTGGGGCAACGGCAACGGCTATGGCGGAGCGGCAGAACAGGATTTTGCCAACCTCTACGACATCATAAAGAAGAACGACCAGTGCAGCAACCAACAGCGCTCCACGGTCTTCGCCGCCTACATCAACTACGACAAGGCGGGCAACGACAAACGGCCCGACACAAAGGTCAACACCCCTGGCGTGCTGCTTGCCGATGCCGTGATGTTTGCCCTCGGCGGCTCTCATCTTGAGATCGGTGACCACATGCTCACACGCGAGTATTTCCCTGCAGCCCCCTTGCAGATGGATGATGATCTGAAGCAGCGCCTTGTCCACTATTACGACTTCCTCACCGCCTACCAGAACCTCCTTCGTGGCACGTCGTTGGACCAGTCGGAGCTCAAGGCTGAGGTCACCACCTCTGCTGCTGATGTGGCCATAACCGCATGGCCGCCCAAGGCATACACCATGACAACGTTCGCAAAGAGAATCGAAGACAAGGATGTTGTCCACTTCCTCAACTTCACCAACACCGACGACCTGTCGTGGCGCGATGTCAACGGCACACGCCCCACGCCAGCATTGAAGACCGACATTCCCGTAACGGTAAAGGTTGCACGCCCCGTAGGCAAGTTGTGGGTGGCAAGTCCTGACATCGACGGCGGCGCCGTGAAGGAACTGTCGTTCAAGCAAAACGGTTCCGAACTCTCGTTCGTCCTTCCTTCAGTGGAATATTGGACCATGGCGGTGGTTGAATATAAAAATGTTGAGGACAATACAGAAGATGGAGTTCAAACAAATGAGGGCATTGCATGGAGCGTAAAAGATATTATTCATCCTCAAAAGTCTTCAGATGCCAATAACTCAACAATATATAATTGCTACAACCTTGCTGGCATTAGTGTGCATGCATCAAACAAAGGAATACATGTGGGAAAAGGAAAAAGGTTGTTGTAGAATTTATTAATGAAGATTGATTTCTTTTCAATAACAGACAACTAACATTTTATAAAAACTAAAACCGTTAAATTATGAGAATTATGAATTTTACTCGTCGAGTGTTGAGCTGCGTTCTGTTCGCAGCGTGTGTCATGACAGCCAACGCTGTAGAGCGTCTGATGGTGGTCGGTGACGGTGTGTGGGGCGGTTGGTCGATTTCCAAAAGCATCGTGATGTTTAACACAGCAGAGCAGCCCGACGTATGGAAGGCTACCGTAAGCCTCAAGGCCGATGCCGGCTTCAAGTTTCTTACCGAGACATGGTGGGGTGGTCTTGAGTTTCGTGCCGGCGACAACGACGTTGTGCTTAACAGCGGTGTGGCTACTGCCCTCGTGTCGTCAGACAACGACAACGGCAAAGACTGCAAGTTTAAGGTGAGCGAGAAAGCCAACTATGACATCGTGTGCGATCTTGCAAACAACAAGGTTACGGTCACCAAGGCCGCTTATCAGGACCATGAGATCAACCACTCCGCTCTGTGGATGATCGGTAGCGCCACACCCGGCAGCTGGAGTCTTAGCGATGGCATCTTGCTCGTTCAGGATGCTGCCAACCCATGCGTGTTCTCCGCAACCGCTGACCTCGTGCCTGGTGAGATGAAGGTCGCTGTCAACAAGTATGGCGGTTTTGACCAGACCTTCTATCTTCGTGACCTTTCAGATGACACCAAGATGGTGTTTGGCGGCGACGACAACAAGTGGAACATCGCCGAGGCAGGAACCTATGACGTTAAGGTAGACGTTGCAGCCATGACCATCTCTATCCAGAAGCACACTCCTTCAGGCATCGGCGTCGTGAAGGGCACAACCGCGGCTCCCGCAGCCTATTACACCATCGCCGGTGTGAAGAGCAACGCTGCCGCAAAGGGCCTCACTATCGTTGTCGACAACAACGGCAAGGCTCGCAAGGTAATGAAATAAAAAAGTGGCGTGAAAACGCTGATTATGTGAAGCGTTTCTGAAACGCTTCACATAGATTGTTGAGCTGACAAAAAAAGCCCGATTGCAGACAACGCTTATCTGTTGTTGTCGGCAATCGGGCTTTCTTGTTGTCTTCGTGAAAAATCTTATTTGTTTTTTCCCCTTATGGTTGGGGGCTGTGCAAGCTCCGTCCTTTTAAGGCTGTGCAAGCTCTGTCCTTTTAAGGTTTGCACAGCTCCGTCTTTTTAATGCTGTGCAAGCTCCGTCTTTTTAAGGTTTGCACAGCTCCGTCCTTTTAAGGCTGTGCAAGCTCCGTCTTTTTAAGGCTGTGCAAGCTCCGTCTTTAATTCCACGTTTTCAAATGACCGTGCACAGCTTCATGACGTCTTGTTCGAAGGTGTCGCGGCTTATGGCCTTGCTCTTTACAGATGAGCGATAGTTGTAGATGGTGCGGGGGGTGTAGAACAGCAGGGCCGATATCTCGCTGCTCTCGGTCACGCCAAGGCGCACGAGGGCGAAGATGCGAAGTTCTGTGGTGAGCAGCGACACGCCCTTGCGGGGCAGAATCTTGGCATCGGGCAGAAGCAGCTCGTTAAACTCGTCCACAAAAGTGGGGTAGAGGTCCAGGAACGCCTTGTCGAAACGATGTAGGAACGAGGCAGCATCCTCGTCCGACATCTTCGACGATGAGGCCATGGACAGCAGTTCCTTTATCTGGTTTGCCTTGATCTTGCGCTTGACCAGCAGTTCAAACTTTGCCAGACGGTCAATGAAGTTGGCGCAGAGGTCGATATACAACTTTGCCAGATGCTCCCGTCGGCGGTTGGTGTCGAGCAGCCTGTCGTTGAGCGTGTGCAACCGGTCGTTGAGCGACGTAAGTTCGCTGTTTGTCTCAGACAGTTCGCGGCGCTTCGTGCTGAGCTGTCGGTTCTGCTTCATGAAGAAATAAACAAACACGATAAGGATGATGGCCAGCGACGACACGCCGAAGGTGGAAATTCGCAACATGGTGTTGCGGCGTTTCATCAGCTGCTTGTAGGCTCCCACGATGCCGGGCAGCTTCTGCGATATTTCTATTATGCGCAAGCGGTTGTTGAACAGTTTCGCGTCTTCCATCGCGAGGTTTATGTAGCGTTCAGCCCTCTCCATGTTGTCCTCGCCCTGCTGATAAAGGAACATGGCAAGGTCTTGCAGCGCCATGTTCTCGCGCGTGCAGTTGAGCAGGTCGCTATGCGCTGCCTCGATAAGATAATGCTCGTAGTGCTCCATGTCGCCCTTCGCGCTGTAGTTGTGAGCCACGGCACATGCCGCCATGGCATATTCGCGGGCATCATGAGGCGTGGAGCGGAGCACGCGGAAATAGCACTCAAGGGCGTTTCTGTTGTCGTGCTTCACATAAATATAATATTCGCCGCGATAATATTCGGTAGCAGGTGACGCGCCTATGAACCTCATGGCGGTCTCCAGATTCTTGCTCGCACGCTCGCGGTAGATAGGTGCGAAGACGGCATCGTTGCAGTAGTCGGCCCAGTAGAGATAAATCCTGAAATGTGCGATGTAGCTCTTGAACATCACCTTGTTGTCGGTGCTGTCGAGCGGCTCCTTGTCAAGAAGCTCTATCGCTTCGGGGTAGAACCCTCCCATGCCCAGCAGCTCGGCCTTGTCCACGATGGCCATCTCTCTGATGTGGCGGTTGCCCATCCTGATGGCCATCTCATGCACCTTGTCTATATAGTGGAGTGCTGAGTCGAACTGTAGCACATGAAACTCGTTGAATATGTCATAACACAGCGACATGCGCTCGTTGTCGTTGGCAGAGCGTCGCAACGAGTTGCGCAACATGTCGATCTTCATAATCTTCTTGGTCTGAATCTTCTCCACCTGCTCTATCGCTTCGTCGAGCTTGAGCAGTTGGGCTTTGTTGTCGGCAGAGATGGTGATGACATGCAAGAGCATGATAAAAGCTAATAGAATGCGGTTCATAATTTGTCTTGTTGGATAGGTTTGTTTTCTTCCTTTCCCTTATCTTTTTCTTGTTTTTCCTTCTGTTTGCCCTTGGCATCAGACGGCCTTCTAAAAGGAATAATAAGCAAAGATAGCAATAAAAAACAAAATCTCTACTTTTTTGCCACGTTTTTTTTATTAGATCCGTTGTTTTTGTTGTTTTGCAAAGAAAGTCGTTAATATTAGCCACTAAGTCTATAATATTTCAGTTTTTTATGGCTTTTAAATGAAAGTACTTATTGCATGCCTTGTACTTCTGGAAAATGCTTGTCCATGTAATAGGTTGAAAAAGAGAAAGTTGAGAGTCGAGAAAAATTGTATTATGTACATTTGTGTTACTTTGTTCTCTTTTTCTTAGATATATATGTTATATTTGCAACACCTTTTGTTTATTGAGGCAAAAACGAGCAAAAGGCAAACAGCGAGCAACAATTTATTTAAGAACATAATAACATTATAAAAAATGAAAAAATTACTCTTATCGGCGTTTGCCCTCCTCATGACCCTCGCGGCCGGAGCGCAGACCGTAACATCGCCCAACGGCAATGTTAGTGTGAAGTTCTGGCTTCAGGACGGACGACCCACCTATGAGATGAGCTACAAGAAGAAGGCTGTTGTGAAACCTTCGCACCTTGGTCTCGAGCTTGCCAAAGACAAGCACGCAAGCAACGGCCAGGACGAGCAGAACCTCATGGACGGCTTCACCGTGAAAGACCAGCAGACCTCTACTTTTGACGAGACCTGGACACCTGTGTGGGGTGAGACAAAGACCATCCGTAACCACTATAACGAAATGGCGGTGACCCTGAACCAGGCTTCCATGAACCGTGACATCGTTATCCGCTTCCGCGTTTATAACGAAGGCATGGGCCTGCGTTATGAGTTCCCGCAGCAGCAGAAGCTCAATTATTTCGTTGTGAAGGAAGAGCACACGCAGTTTGCCATGACCGGTGACCACACCGCTTATTGGATTCCGGGCGATTATGACACGCAGGAGTATGAGCATGTAATTTCGAAGATGAGCGAGATTCGCGGCAAAATGAAGGATGCCGTTACAGATAACTCTTCACAGACCACCTTCTCGCCCACAGGTGTGCAGACCTCGCTGCAGCTAAAGACTGCCGACGGTCTCTACATCAACATTCATGAGGCTGCATGTATAAACTTCCCCACCATGCACCTTAACCTCGATGACAAGAACATGGTGTTCGAGTCGTGGCTCACACCCGATGCCACCGGCATGAAGGGCTATGTGCAGACTCCGTTCAACACGCCTTGGCGCACGGTTATGGTGAGCGATGACGCTCGCGACATTCTTGCATCTAACCTCATCTTGAACCTCAACGAGCCTTGCAAGATTGAGGACACATCATGGATCCATCCCACAAAATATTGTGGTGTGTGGTGGGAGATGATTGCTGGCGGACGCCAGTGGAGCTACACCTTCGACCTGCCTTCTGTGCATCTCGACAACCTCGACTACTCTAAGTGCAAGCCTCACGGACAGCATCCTGCCAACACAGCTAACGTGAAGCGTTACATCGACTTCGCTGCCAAGAACGGCCTCCAGGAGGTGCTCGTTGAGGGTTGGAACATCGGTTGGGAAGATTGGTTCGGTCATTATAAGGATTATGTGTTCGACTTCCAGACTCCTTATCCCGACTTCGATATCGAGGAGCTCAACCGCTATGCTCACTCTAAGGGCGTGAAGCTCATGATGCACCATGAGACCAGTGCCTCTACGATCAACTATGAGCGCCATCTGGAGAAGGCTTACAGCCTCATGAACAAGTATGGCTATGACGCTGTGAAGAGTGGCTATGTGGGCGACATCATTCCCCGTGGCGACTATCACTACTCTCAGTCGACCAACAACCATTATCTCTACTGCATCAAGGAGGCTGCCAAGCACCACATCATGGTGAACGCCCATGAGGCTGTTCGTCCTACAGGTCTCTGCCGCACATGGCCTAACCTCGTGGGTAACGAGTCGGCACGCGGTACCGAGTATGAGGCTTTTGGCGGAAGCGCCGATTATCACACTCTCATCCTGCCCTTCACACGTTTGCAGGGTGGCCCGATGGACTATACTCCTGGCATCTTCGTGACGAAGATCAGCGAGTGGAACCCCAACAACAAGTCGTTTGTCCACACCACTCTCTGTGGTCAGCTCGCTCTCTACCTCACCATGTACAGCCCGTTGCAGATGGCTGCCGACCTGCCTGAGAATTATGAGAAATATGACGACGCCTTCCAGTTTATCCGCGACGTGGCATGCGACTGGGACGACTCTCGTTATCTTGAGGCAGAGCCTGCCAAGTATATCACCGTTGCCCGTAAGGCTAAGGGCACTGACAACTGGTTCATCGGCGGCAAGTGTGATGCTGAGGGCCACAAGAGCCGCATTAAGCTCGACTTCCTCGACAAGGGGCGCAAGTATGAGTGTGCCATCTATGCTGATGCTCCTGACGCTTCTTACGACAAGAATCCGCAGGCTTATGTCATCACTCACCGCACGGTGAAGAAGGGTGACGTGTTGAACCTCACTCAGGCTTCTGGCGGTGGCTTCGCCGTTAGCCTTATCGCTAAGTAAAGATTAAAGGCAATAATTGTTTTGGATAACTTGTTTTTGACCGAAACGAAAACTGGTCGTTTCCAATCAGAATAAAGAACGACTGGTTTCTAACCAGAAATAACAAAGAAAATGCCCTCCATCAGAGCTTCTGCTTCTATGGAGGGCGTTTTGCTTTTTAATATTCACCTTCTTTATATTTCCCTTCTTTATATTTTCCTTTTTAATATTTTTTCTTCTTCTGTTTTCAATAGAAAACCTTCTTCCCTAAGATTTTTTTTAGAAAAAGCAGGCCCTTCCTTTATTTAAATAGCTTTAAACCTTCAATTTACAAAATTTTGTTGTAAATTTGCAGCAGAGATAAAATGGAACAAAAGCCTATGGCACGATTTATAAACCCTTTCTCTGATTGGGGATTCAAGAAGCTGTCTGAGATAACAGATATATCGGCTCTTAGTCATGAAGAACGTGAAAAATATGACGAGAGCTTGAAATATATGCGTGATTATAATGCATCATTGGAGGGCGCAAAAATCATTGGGCACAGAGAGGGTTTGCAAGCAGGAAAGAAGGAAGGCTTGCTTGAGGGCCAGACCAATATTGCCCGTATGATGCTTAATGACGGCGAGTCTATAGACAAAATAATGCGTTATACAGGTCTTACGGAGGACCAGATAAAGCAGCTTAATTAAAAAATGGTTAAAGCATTAATTAAAGACCAGATAAAGCAGCTTAACTGATTTTTAAAGCTCTAATTTTATATAAAAAACTTGTTGACAAGCCCACATAGCGTGTCAACAAGTTTTTTTGTTTCCTTCTTTTTTCCTTCTTTTTTTGTTCCTTTTTTTCTCCCTTTTTTCTCCCTTATGTTTCCTCCTTTCTCCCTTCGCTTGCTGCTTGTTTTCCCTGAAGGTTCTGTCATTTCTGCTTGCGATACTCGGTTGGTGTGCATCCAAACTGTCCCTTCACATACTTGCCGAAGAAGGAGAGGTTGGGGAAATTGAGAATCTTGCAAATCTCCTTTATAGGCTTTGTCGTGTTGCGAAGGTGGAACCTGATGTCTTCGTTGAGATATTCCTCAATCCAGCTTGAGGCTGTGCGGTCGCTCATCTGCTTACATACCACCGACAGATATTTGGGCGAGATGCATAGCTGCGAGGCATAATAGTAGACGGGATGCTTCTTCTGCTTCTCTGCCGACAGAATGTCGATGAAGCGGTTGAAGATAATCTCTGCCTGGTTGAGGTTGGTGCTTTTGTCGTTTTCTTCGTCCTCGCTGTTGCTTATCATCATGCTGCACAGTTCGAAAAGGATGGCGCGAAGGATCGACTGAATTATTTCTGCCTTGAACGGGTTGTTCTGTTCCTCCATCTTCTGTCGCAGCAGGTCGCCATAGTTGACCACCACCGCCACATCGGCATCGCTGAGATGAAAGCAGATCCGGTGCTCCACATACAATGCGCGGTTCCATGTCGACACGTTCGTTCCGAGCAGACCTTGCACGATGCGGCTTGTCATGCACAGCACGCTGCCCTTGAAATCGTCGCTCACCTCAACGCCTCCAATGATGACGTTAGGCAGGCAGAACAGCAAGTCGCCCTGCTTCAGGTCATAGCTCTCGCCGTTTAGGCTTATGTGCAGGCACCCTTGTGCGCACGCCATGAGCGTGAACATGTTGCCGCGTGTGGGTTGTGATGTGCTCACATATGCCGCGTTTGAGACGATCATGATGTCGCCGTCCACATAATCAACTATCGAGTTGAGCCTTCCCAAGTCGGTCATGCCATATTCGAGAATGCCGTCAGTAGTGTTTGCCATCTTTTCTGTTGTTTGTTATGGCGGTGCTTGTTTTTTTTGCCACCCTTTTCGTTAAAGTCAAGCAGTAAGCCGCTCCTTGTTCTGTCAAAACAATAAGACAAGACTGGATGTTGCAGATGTTTAAATTTCTTCTGCTGTGCCACTTAACCCATGCAAATTTACGAAATTATTTGAAAATGTTGTAACTTTGCGCCTAATAAAGATTTTTTTACCGCTATGGAAAAGGAAAACCAATATGTAAAGCAGTTTCCCGACCTCATGTCGGGCAAGAAGGTAATGTATGTTCACGGGTTTGGCTCGTCAGCCCAGTCGGGCACGGTCACGATGCTCCGCACGTTGCTGCCCGAGACCACCGTCATTGCCGAAGACATACCCCTTCATCCAGTGGAGGGCATGGACATGCTGCGTCAGATGCAGCAGGAGGAGCAGCCCGACCTCATCATCGGCACGTCCATGGGCGGCATGTACACGGAGATGCTCTACGGCACCGACCGCATACTTGTGAACCCTGCTTTCCAGATGGGAGAGACCATGGGCAAGCACGGCATGATTGGCAAGCAGACGTTTCAGAACCCGCGTAAGGATGGCGTTCAGGAGTTTATTGTTACCAAGGCAATGGTTAAGGAGTATGAAGAGATGACCTCTCATTGCTTCGCCCATGCCGCGGACGAAGGCGAGCAACAGCGCGTCTATGGCTTGTTTGGCGATGAGGACCCGTTGGTCCACACCTTCCCTCTGTTCAGCGAGCACTATGCCAACGCCATACGTTTTCACGGTGAGCACCGTCTCTCCGACAAGGTGGCGCACCATTATCTCATTCCCGTAATACGCTGGATCGATGACCGGCAGGAAGGACGCGAGCGCCCCATCGTGTTCATCGACTTCAACGCCCTTCACGACAGCTATAACAACCCCACCGCCAGCATGCACAAGGCTTATGAGATGCTCATAGAACGTTATGACGTTTATGTCGTGGCTCCCGCCCCAAGCAACACGCCCAGTGCTCTTGCCGATGTTCAGACTTGGGTAGAGAAATATCTCAGTGCTCCTGCCTGGAACCGCATAGTCTTTGCAAACCAACAGCAGTTTCTCTATGGCGACTATTACATTTCAGCCACCGACACCCCCGCGTTCATGGGCACATCCATAAAGTGGGGCAGCGATGAGTTTAAGACCTGGGAGGAGATAATAACCTTCTTCGAGAGGTTGGGCGGTCAATGATGCCGCTTCACGGCTCCTCTTCTAAAAGGCACGTTTTATGCATATTTTCTCGTTGTTTTGTATAAATATACAGAAAGACAAGATGATATGTAAAACGCAAGTTTTGCTATCTTTTTGCGAACTTTTTAAGGTGAAAAACGACACTAATTGTTAACAAGTCTTAAAAACCACCTTTGGTTGTCAAAGAGCCTCTTTGAGGTCGTCAAAGAGCCTTAATGAGGCTGTCAAAGAGCCTCTTTGAGGACGCAATAAAGCCCCTTTCATTTTGTCATTTGGGCATAACGGGAAAATGAATAAAACAAGGTCTGTTTTTGCATAAATATGCAAAAGCAGACCTTGATTGTTTACCCCACTTATTCTTCTATTTTTCCACAATTTTTCCATCGAACAGCCGTATGGTGCGTTGTGCCATCAGAGCATCGTGCTCGTTGTGCGTCACCATGACGATGGTGGTGCCCTCTTGGTTCAGTTCGGTGAGTAGCTGCATCACCTCGGCGCCGTTTTTCGAGTCGAGGTTACCTGTAGGCTCATCGGCGAGAATGAGCTTCGGTCCGAACACCACGGCACGGGCTATCGCCACACGCTGTTGCTGTCCACCGCTGAGCTGGTGAGGGAAGTGGTGTGCGCGGTGCGATATGGCCATGCGCTTCATGATCTGCTGCACGCGCTCCTTACGTTCACCGGCTTTCATGTTGAGGTAGGTGAGTGGCAGCTCAATGTTTTCTGCCACCGTCAGCTCGTCTATGAGGTTAAAGCTCTGGAACACGAATCCTATCTCGCCCTTGCGCACGTTCGTGCGGTCGCGCTCACGCAGCTGCGACACGTCGCGGTCGCCCAGCAGATAGGTGCCCGACGTGGGGTTGTCGAGCAGTCCGAGGATGTTAAGCAAGGTGGACTTGCCACAACCCGACGGTCCCATGATGGCTACAAACTCGCCGTCCTTAACTTCGAACGACACATTGTCTAACGCTATTGTTTCCACATCTTCAGTGCGGAAATGCTTTGAAAGGTTTGTTATTGTAATCATAATATAAAGCTAAAGCCCCTCCCCCTCGCCCCCTTCGGTGGCTCACCCCTCCCCTTAGGGAGGGGAGTGATGTGTAGGGATTATTTAGAGGTTTTGGAGCATTTTTTTATTAATTATTTAATGTTTTTATTTTATCTCTATATCCTTTTCGGCTTTTCTTTTCTTCTCTTTTTCCTTTTCCTTTTCCATTTCCTTTTCCTTTTCTCTTTTCCTCTTTTTTATTGTCCTCCTTCCTTCTCTTCTCCTAAATTCTTTATTTTTTGTTTTTCTCTTCTCTTTTTTTTGTTTTTCTCTTCTCTTTTTTTTGTTTTTCGTCTTTCGTCTTTTCCCCATCCCCATTAATTATAATCAGCCGCTATAAGAAAAGCATTTTACTCCCCTCCATAAGGGGAGGGGAAAGCAGCCCCTAAGGGCTGCGCGGGGGAGGGGCTTCCTATTCCGCCTTCACATTCCCCGCCGGGTTTTCATTCGCCGCCTTATAGCTCTGTGCCATCACAGCGATGAGCGACACGACGAGGCAGAAGAGGCCCGCCACGAGATATATCCACCATGCGAGGTCGATGCGGTAAGAATAGGTTGAGAGCCAGTCGGTCATGAAATGGTGTATGAGGAGCACGGCCGGCACGAACGCCACGACAACATAGAGCATGAATGTGCGCAGCAGTCGCATGTAGATCTGTCGCGATGTGCTTCCAAACACCTTGCGTATGGCTATCTCCTTGCGCCGTTGCTGAATGAAATAGGTGCTCATGGCCACCAGTCCGAGCAGCGATATGATGATGGCGATGGCAGCAAACAGTGTCACGATGGTAGACATGCGTATGGCCTGACTGTACATGTAGCGTATGGCCTGGTCGAGGTATGGTATGTTGGTGAAATCGGACACGTCGTGTTTGAATGTCACCTTATACAGCTCATTTATCTTATTGTAGGCTTCAGTCTCATCGCCGTTCACCTTCACCAGTATTCCCCACGGCCACTTAATGTTCTTCTGAATGAACAGGAGCACCGGATGTTGCGCATCCATGATGCCGCGAATGTGGAAATCGGCGAGCACGCCGCGCACAAGCAAGCGTTCATCTCGCATCATGATATATTTCGCGTCAAGCGGCAGTCCCAGTTCGCGCAGCGTCTGCCGGTTCACAAACACGCCCTCTTCGTCATCCACATGGTTGTCGCGCAAAAGGTGTAGGCCCAGCAGAGGCATGAAATGTTCGTCGCCATACATTATCTGGAAGCTCAGCGTCTTGCCGTCGTCATAGGTCACCGTGTTGTTGTTGCCACCGTTGAGCGGATGTCCCATACATAACGACACGTTCTCCACGCACGCCATCTTACGCAGTTCGGCGGTATAGTTGGCCACCTGTGTGCTGTCATCTGATGCCGGCAGCGAGAGCACATGCTCGTGGTTGTAGCCTAACGGTGCGTTTACTAGATGTCTAACCTGCAAGACCATGGTCAAGGCGCAGCCGATCATCATGATGGTCATGATGTTCTGAAACACGATGAACACCTTGCTGAAACGCATCTTCATCTTCATGCGGAAGGTGCCGCGCACCACATCGATAGGTTTGGCGCGGGAGATGACCACGGCAGGGATGATGCCCGACAGCATGCCCACCACCACGACAAACGCGATGGCCATGAGGATGTTGCCCGGTGTGAACAACGCCGATTGTTCCATGGTGGTGTTCAGCAACTGTGCAGCGTAGGGTAGGGCAGCGACCGCCAGCATCACGCCCACGATGAGCGACAGCAGGCACATGAGCATGCTCTCCGCGATGAGGCGTGTCATGATGCCCGAGCGTTGCGAGCCGAGCAGTCGGCGTGTCGCCATCTCCTTGGCGCGTGACGATGCTTGCGCCACGGTGAGGTTCACATAGTTGATTATCGAGAACACCAGGATGACGAGACCCACGGCAAACAAGATGTTTACAATCTTCTTGTCGCCACGTCTTGCGTTCTCCCCACCTGTGCCGCTTGAGGTCTGGAATTTGGAGAAATAACGGTCAGAAAATCTTATCACTTTCGTCTTTACAGCATTCTTTGACTGATAAATCCAGAAGCCACCATCTCTTTGCACTTTGTCAAGTTGCGCCTCCTTTGTTGTCAGGTCTACGCCCTCTTTGGCTAAGAGGAATACGTTTGAGCCAGTAGCGTTGTTCATCTGTTCGCTTGTGAGCGAAGAGTTAAACGACTTTACCAGCTCGAAGCGTGTTATCATGTCTGTAGGCTTGAACGATGTGCCTTCAGTGGAGGTGAACACGCCTGTCACACGCATGGGCGATGTCTTCGTGGTGTCGTCTTCAAAATAGAGAGGGCGCCCCACGGGGTCGACATTGCCGAACATCCTACGGGCATAGGCCTCGCTCACCACCACCGCGTTAGGTTGGTCGAGCACATGGTTGCGGTCACCCTCAACCACGGGGATAGAAAACATGCGGAAGAAGGTAGAGTCGGCAAACATAATGTCGGTCATCACCATGTCGCCCGTAGGTCCCATGATGTCACTTTGCGCCATAGTTGCTCCACAGGTCATCTCTACGCCCGGCATCTTGCTTAGCATTCGTTGCACGCGCCAGTGCGTTCCCTCTATATACTGGTCTGCAGCGGCAAACTCTTCGCCAAACTTCATGCCTACGGAGAATATGCGGTCGGCCTTGTCTATCGACTTGTCCACGCCATACTCTTGTTTAGCATACTGCCCAATGATAATGACGAACATCAAGCTGAGCGAGAATCCAAATGCGTTGATGAACGTGTAAGTTTTGTTTCGCGATAGAAACGTGAAATACGACTTAATGGTTTTAATTTCAAAACTCATAATCTTATGATTTTATAATAAATGTTTTTCAGCTAATATAAATACCCAAGCCTCTCTCTTCAAGGAAAATCCTCTCTAAAAAACGCTATTGGTCAAGCATATCACTCCCCTCTCCAACGGGGAGGGGTGAGCAGCCCAAAGGGCTGCGAGGGGGAGGGGCTTCCTATCTAATCCTCAACGTCTCCCCCTCCTTAAATCCTTCATATCCACTGGTTATCACCTTCTCCCCCAGTTCCAGACCTTCAATGACCTCATAGAACTTAGGGTTCTGTCGTCCCAGTGTTATCTTTCTGCGATACGCTTTCTTTCCGCTCTTGTCAAGCACAAAGATCCATGCTCCTGCTGTTGTGCTGAAGAATGTTCCTTTAGGGATGACGAGGGCTTGCGAAGAGGCACCGAGCTGCAGGTCGAGATAGTAGGTCTGGCCTGTGCGTATGTTCTCCGGCCGTTTGCCCGTGAAGCGCAGTTCGATCTTGAACCGTCCGTCTTTCACCTCGGGGAACACCTTGCTCACCGTCACGGCGTATGTCTTGCCGTTCTGTGAGAAGTTGGCCGTCAGCCCTTTGTGTACGCGGTCTATGTAGTGCTCATTACACATCGCCTGGATCTTGTAGTCGGTCATGTCGTTCACCACGCCGATCTTCTGCCCTGGCGCAATGTTCTGTCCCAGTTCCACATCGAGCGATCCCACCTCGCCGTCTATAGCCGAGCAGATGTTGAGCTTTGCCTTACGCTCGCGCACCATCTCCAGGTTACGTCGCATGTTGTCGAGGTTGTCGGTCATCTGTGCCGTCTGCACCTTACGATATTTTGCGTCTTGCGATATGCGCTTGCCTATGAGAGCGTGCTTCTTCTGCGCCAACTGATAGTCTTCCTTTGCTTCGAGATAATCCTCGCGCGATATGAGCTGCTCCTTATAGAGCGTCTCCATGTGGGCAGCCTTACGTCGCTTGCGCTCCACCTCCATGTCCTGTTGCAGCTGGTCGTTGCGGTTGGTCAGCGCCTCCTGCTCCATGCTTATCTGCGTGTTGCGCAGCATGTTCTGCTTCTCTGCCAGCTCACTCTCGGCGTTAAGGATCTGCAGGTCGAGGCTTGAGTTGCTCAGACGCACAATGACATCGCCCTTGCGCACCTTCGTGCCTTCCTCTGCCACTTTCTCCATGACCACGCCGCCCTCTTCAGGACTGATCTGCACCACGCTCACGGGCACCACCGTTCCGTCAAGGCTCACATAATCGTTAAACTGCTTGCGCTGCACCTCGCTAATGCTCAGTCCGCGACGTTCCACACTCTGTGTGTCGGCCAAGCCACCAAAGGCCAGCCATCCCAGCAGCAACAAGGCTGCTGCGCCACCGCCTATCCATGCCCAATATTTGCGGGGGATGGCGTGATTGGGGTTGTTAAGTTGTATGTCCATAATTAAAGCCCCTCCCCCTCGCCGCCCTTGGGCAGCTCACCCCTCCCCTTCTTGCTCTGGCAAGCGACCAAAGGTCGAGCGATGGAGGGGAGTGATATGCCTTAGGCGCTTGGGAAGGTTTGATTTTTTGTTTCTTATATTCTCATTTCTTAATGAGCGAAGCGATTTCCTTTTCTTTACACTTCCTCATTCTTTTACTTTTTCATTTCTTATCATTTTTCCTTTTTCCCTTTTCCCTTTTTCCCTTTTTTCTTTTTTTCTTTTTTTCTTCCTTTCTTTTCTTTTCTTTCTTCCTCTTTTTTTCTCTTTTTTTCTCCTCATTCAACATTTTAAAATTCCTCATTGCGGCAAAGCCGCAATCATTCCTCATTCCACATTCAACCTTCCACATTTATAATATTCTACGAGCCGTTGCTTGATGGCTAAGAGCATCTGCATTTGCAGCAGTTTTATCTTGCTTTGTAGCAGCGTCTGCGATGAGGTGTGGAGCTCGAAGGTGGAGAGCATGCCCTCGTCATACTTACGGGCGTTGAGATGATGGGCGAGCGAGTCGCTTAAGACCTTACGTTCCATCTGGACGGTCTCCTTGGCGTAGCCGTCGCGGTCCATGACTGCTTGGAAGATGTTGTCGTGAAGGCGGCGGCGCGTGTCGTCAAGCTTCAGTTGTGCTTGTTGCCAACTGCTCTTGGCGCGTCGCGCTGCCTTCCATGATGAAGCGTTAAAAATAGGGATAGAAAGGCTGATGCCGAAATATTCGCCGCGGTTGTTCTTTATCTGCGTGGCAAACGCGTCGACAGAGCCTTTCTGAGAGAGATTCTTGTAATAGTTGGTGCTGATGCCACCCTCCAGCGAGATAGTGGGAAGGAGAGCGCCACGCTGTTGAAGCCATGTGTAACGGGCAGAACGCTCCTCTGCCACAGCCGTGGCCACCTCGGGAGAGATGGCCTGAAACGAGGCACTTATGGCAGCGGCATCTTTTGTTGTGTATCCTCCTTTCATCGCGTTTGTAGCCGATGAGCTAAACAGCAATGACGGATCCGTGATGATGGCCAGCGTGCTGTCTGCCGGATAGTTCATCGCCGTCTTCAGCGCCAGGAGCGTGCGCGTGGCCTCGTTGCGTTGGTGAGTGAGCGCGTAGTCGTCTTCTGCCACCTGTGCCTCCACTTGTGCCACATCGGGGCGGCTCTTCGTGCCCAGTTCCATCATGCGCTGTGTGCGTGTGAGCAGTTGTCGGCTTTCGTCGAGCTTCTGGGCTGCCAGCTCTATGCTTGCCTGAGCGTAAGCAGCCTCCGCATAGAGTTGCATCACCTCTATAGCCTTGGCATCGCGGGCTTTAGCCACGGCAGCATCAGAGGAGCGGCGCAGCAGACGGGCCTGTCGGAACGCGTTGATGGTGCGCATGCCGTCGAACACGGTGAGCGATGCGTAGAGGTTATAATAGTTGTTGAAGGTTGTGACATTGGTGTAGACGTTTGTTTCGGGGTTGATGCCTCGTCCCCAGCTCCACTGTGTGCTCACGTTCGCTCCCACCTGTGGCAGGAAGCCAGCCTTTGCCCAACGGTAGTCGGCGCGTGCCTGTCGGCGCTCCACCAGCTGCAGCTGCACGTCGGTGCTGTGCTTCACGGCGTAGCTCATGCAGCTGTCCATGCTCCATGCTGCTGTGTGGCGCGTGTCGGCAGATGTCTGTGCCGATGCGTTCAGCGCGAGAGCCAGCGTGATGGCGAGTGGAAGAATTGTTTTCTTGTTCATATTTTTTTCTGTCTTGTTTCTTTTTTGTATGTTTTCATACACTTTTAAACGTGCCAAATGTGTGCCAAAACGACCCTGCTGCTGATTATCAGACAGTTAGCTCAAGAAGCGGAAGTTGGGAGTGTAAAATTTTTGGACAGTGGTGTCAAGAAACTTTACAAAGGTGTGAGAAAAAGGAAAAACGGCGTTGCAAGGTCTTCACTCCCACATCTCAATTTCTTTCATAAAAACATCCAATCGGTTTGCTCCATCGGCAATATTTTTTTAATTTTGCCGTAACAGAAAAGTTTTCAAGACATGACAAAGAAAGGATCACTACTCGTCGTTGACGACAACCGCGCCATACTGACAGCCGTTAAGATGCTGGCAGAGGCACAGTTTGCTTCTATCGAAACCATAGCCACCCCCGCCGCCTTGCCTGCAAGGTTGCGCGAGATGAAGCCCGACGTGGTGCTGCTCGACATGAATTTCCGCAGTGGCGTCAACAACGGTGGTGAGGGCCTGTTTTGGCTTGGCGAGACCAAACGTTGCTGTCCGCAAACGGAGGTGGTGCTGTTCACGGCATACGCTGACATAGACCTTGCGGTGAGAGGAATAAAAGAAGGGGCTGCCGACTTTATCGTGAAGCCTTTCGACAACCAGCGCATGCTCGACACGCTGTGTGCCGCACGCGACAAACACCAGTCCAAGAGTCCTGACGCTCACCCCGCGCCACAGACAGGAGACATGGTGTGGGGCGAGAGCGACGCCATGCGCCAGCTGCGCATGATGGTGGAAAAGGTGGCGGTGACCGATGCCAACATCCTCATAACAGGTGAGAACGGCACGGGCAAGGAGGTGCTGGCACGCGAGATCCACCGTCTGTCGCACCGTGCCTCAGCACCCATGATGCCCATCGACATGGGAGCGGTGAGCGAGACTCTCTTTGAGAGCGAACTGTTCGGTCATGTGAAAGGCGCTTTTACCGATGCCAAGGCCGACAAACCGGGCAAGTTTGAGATGGCAGAGGGCGGCACGCTCTTTCTCGACGAGATAGGAAACCTCTCCTATGCGCTCCAGGCAAAGCTCCTCACAGCCCTGCAACGCCGCACCATCGTGCGCGTGGGTGGCAGCAAACCCATAGCCATTGACGTGCGCCTCGTGTGTGCCACCAACCGCGACCTCGACCGCATGGTCCTCGACGGACAGTTTCGCGAGGACCTGCTCTACCGCATAAACACCATCCGGCTGCATCTGCCACCGCTGCGTGAGCGACGTGAGGACATCGTGCCGCTGGCACGCATCTTCGTGAAGCGTTATGCCGACATATATAATAAGGTAGAGATGAGGCTCTCACCAGAGGCTGAACGCAAGATGGAGAGGCTGTCATGGCACGGCAACATAAGACAGCTGCAACACGCCATGGAACGTGCCGTCATCATGGCCGACGGCAACACCATCGCTTCCGATGACATTGATGACGGCACGGTGGGTGCCGCTGACACGCAGCAACCGCCGCTTCAGGTGGAGAGCATGCAGACGCTCGACGACATGGAGCGGCAGATGATTGAACGTGCCATGGCGTCGTGTGGAGGCAACATGTCGGCGGTGGCAGCAAGGCTCGGCATCTCGCGACAGACTCTGTATAACAAGATAAAACGTTACGGCCTATGACAACAACATCTTTCTTCTGGTGCCTTGTGCTCGTCGTTGCCGTTATGGTCTTGGGCTATGTGCGTCTCTATCTGAGCTACCGCCGCAACATTCGCAAGGTGGCGTTCATGTTTGATGCCATCGATGCTTCCGACTTCACCTTCTCGTTCTCAACCCAAGGGGTGAGCGGCAGCGATGCCATGCTCAACAAATCGCTAAACCGCATAAAGCAGATTCTTGTCAACGCCCGTGACGAGGCTGTGGAGCGAGAGAAATATTATGAACAGATCATGGACGCCGCAGGCACAGGTCTGCTCGTGGTCGATGAGGCAGGACACATCTTGCAGCATAACGTAGCGGCAGCACGTCTGCTGCACCGTTCCGTTCTCACCCACATGGAGCAGGTGGGGCAACAGTTTGCGGACGGGTCGCTCTCGGTGCGGGAGACCTACACCACGCTGCGCAACAAGCGGGTGCGCATAGTGGCGTTCAGCGACATCAACGGCGAGCTGGCAAACCGTGAGGTCGACTCATGGATAAAGCTCATCCGCGTGCTCACACATGAGATCATGAACACCATAACGCCCATAACATCGCTCAGCCAGTCGCTGCTGCAACAGGCGAGAGGTGAGCAGCGCGAAGGGTTGGAGGTCATCAACAAGACGGGCACCGAACTTATGGCTTTTGTCGAAAACTACCGGCGGTTCACCCATGTGCCGCAACCGCAGCCACGGCTGTTCTACGCCAAGCCCTTTCTTGAGCGCATGGCGACGCTTGCCGATGCCGACGGCAGGGTGAGCGTCAGCGTGAAGCCTGCCGACCTGCTCGTCTATGCTGATGAAGGTCTGATGGGACGTGTTGTCACCAACCTGCTGAAGAACGCAAAGGAGGCTGTGGCTTGTGCGCAAGACGAAGAGGGTAGCGGCGACAGCAGTTCACAGCGCGACGGCAGCTCACAGCGCGACGGCAGTGCACAGCGCGACAGCAAGGTGTGGATAGAAGCCTACACAGGCGACGACGACTCGGTCGTTATAGACATCTGCGACGATGCCGCCCTCATTGCTCCCGACGTGGCTCAACAAGTCTTTGTGCCGTTCTTCACAACAAAACAAGGAGGCAGCGGCATCGGTCTGCCTCTCTCTCGACAGATCATGCGCGTGAGTGGGGGAACGCTCGAACTGGTGCAAGATGCGAAGGCCCGCAAGACGGTGTTTAGGATGAAAATTTAGAAAAAAGGTGTTTTCTTTCGTTCAATCGGATTTTTACTGTACCTTTGCATCCACACTTATTAAGGTGGGCTAAAAATAGCCGACATAACATTAACAAAAATGAAAGGTTACTTTTAACAACCTATCTTTAAGAAAATAATTGATGAAGACATCAGAGTTTTTCGGAAAGCTGAAGAGCACGTATTTCTGGGGCAACATCCTCGCCATGATAATAGTGGTGGCGGGTGTGTGTTGGGGTACGAGCTTCGCCATTGACATCTACACCCATCATGGCGAGTCGGTGGCCATTCCAAATATCAAGCAAAAGTCGTTTGCCGACGCCGAGCACATTCTTGCCGACGCCGGCCTGTCTGTTGTGGTCAGCGACACGGGCTATGTGAAATCGTTGCCGCCAGACTGCATCTTGGAGCAGTCGCCAGCGGCTGGCTCGCATGTGAAGACGGGACATGTTATCTATGTCATCGTCAACGCGTCGCGCTCACCCGAAATATCCTTACCCGACATCATAGACAACAGTTCGCTGCGCGAGGCGATGGCAAAGCTTACGGCCATGGGTTTCAAGCTCACGCAACCTCAGTTTGTGCCTGGCGAGAAAGACTGGGTCGTGGGTGTTGTGGCTGGCACACGCCAACTGCAAGCTGGCGACAAGGTGGCCGTGGACACGCCCATCACCATTCAGGTGGGTAACGGACAGCTCAGCGCCGATGACAGCATCAACTTCATCGACAACGCCATCGACAGCGAAGACTTCATTGAGGAAGGTGGCGATGTGGACGATTTCCACGAGGTCACAGGTGAGGGTGAGCATGAGAAGATCGTGGAATGATATAACAAGCAAAAGAGAGAGAAGAAAAGGGAAACATGACACATTACACAAACGACATAGAAGAGATTGACGATCTGCTCGGTGAAGGCCAGCTCGGTGAAGGCTTGCAAGGTGCTGAAGGCCAACTTTTAACAAGCCAGCTCGGTGAAGACGACCAGCTCGGTGAAGACGAAGACCAGCAGCTATACGAGCATTTCCGCTTCGAGGCAGACCCCGGTCAGCAGCCCATGCGCGTGGACAAGTTCATGTGTGAGAAGCTGCAACACTCGTCGCGTAACCGCATACAGAAGGCTGCCGATGCCGGATTCATACACGTCAACGACAAGCCGGTGAAGAGCAACTATAAGGTGCGCCCCGGCGATGTGGTGACGCTGATGCTTGACCGGCCGCGCCATGAGTCGAAGATTGAGGCAGAAGACATTCCCCTCAACGTGGTCTATGAAGATGCGGAGCTGATGGTGGTGAACAAACCCGCAGGACTGGTGGTTCATCCCGGCGCAGGCAACTTTCACGGCACGCTCGTCAACGCTGTGGCGTGGCATCTGAGAGATCTGAAGAGCTATGATCCTAACGACCCGGAGGTGGGACTCGTTCACCGCATAGACAAAGACACCAGCGGCCTGCTCGTCGTGGCAAAGACCCCGCAGGCGAAGACCAGTCTCGGGTTGCAGTTCTTCAACAAGACCACACACCGTAGCTACAACGCGCTGGTGTGGGGCAATTTCACCGAAGACGAGGGACGCATAGAAGGCAACATTGCACGCGACCCGAAAGACCGCCTGCGCATGACGGTAATGTCGCCCGACTCGGGCATAGGCAAGCCTGCCGTCACCCATTGGCGCGTGATAGAACGTTATGGCTATGTGACGCTCATTGAGTGTATTCTCGAGACAGGCCGCACGCACCAGATCCGTGCACACATGAAGCATATCGGTCATCCGCTCTTCGGCGATGAACGCTATGGCGGCTGCGAGGTGTTGCGCGGCAACCGCTCCACAACCTACAAGGCGTTCATACAAAACTGCTTCAAGCTCTGCAACCGGCAGGCACTACACGCCCGCACGCTCGGCTTCATACACCCCACAACCAAGCAGCAGATGGACTTCACGTCTGACCTCCCCGCTGACCTTGAGGCGCTCATAGAGAAATGGCGTGCCTACGTCAAGGGAACAACCAACGACACGTTTGCCTAAGGTGCGCTTCTTTGCAACACACCGGCTTGAATTAGATTATCGAACATAAAGAAAGTATTCAAATAAAAAAATGGAAACGCAAAAAAGAAACATTGCCATCGTCTGTGGTGGCGACTCGTCAGAGCACGATGTGTCCATGCGCTCGGCACAGGGACTCTACTCTTTCTTCGACAAAGAACGCTACAACATATATGTGGTGGACGTGAAAGGACAAGACTGGCATGTCGACCTGCAGAACGGCGACATGGCCAAAATTGACAAGAACGACTTCTCCTTCAAGATGGACGGCAAGACCGTGACCTTCGATTATGCTTACATCACCATCCACGGCACACCGGGAGAGAACGGTCTGATGCAGGGCTATTTCGAGCTGCTGCACATTCCTTACAGCACCAGCGGCGTGCTCGTTGAGGCTATGACCTTCGACAAGTATGTGCTCAACAACTATCTTCGCGGCTTCGGCGTGAACGTGGCAGAAAGTGTGCTCCTGCGTCGCGGCGAGGAAGAGAAATATAGCGACGAGGAGATAGAGAAGCGCATCGGCATGCCTTGCTTTGTGAAACCGGCAGCCGACGGCAGCAGCTTCGGCGTGTCGAAAGTGAAGAACGCCGACCAGCTCGCTCCCGCCCTGCGCGTGGCGTTCATGGAGAGCGACGAGGTGATGGTGGAGAGCTTCATGAAAGGCACAGAGATAAGCATCGGTTGCTACAAGACCAGAGACAAGGCGGTGGTGTTCCCCGCCACAGAGGTGGTGACCAGCAACGAGTTCTTCGACTACGATGCCAAGTATAACGGCCAGGTGCAGGAGATCACTCCCGCCCGTCTCTCACCCGAGACCACAAAGCGTGTGGAGGAGGAGACAAGCCGCATCTACGACATCTTGCATTGCAACGGCATCATCCGTATCGACTACATCATTTCCAAGGATGCCGACGGCAACGACAAGATCAACATGCTTGAGATCAACACCACACCCGGCATGACAGCTACCAGCTTCATTCCCCAGCAGGTGCGTGCCGCAGGTCTTGACATCAAGGACGTGCTCACCGACATCGTGGAGAATCAGTTCTGACTTTTATAAAAGACATTGAGCTATGGATAAAGAATTATTGAAGCCCTTCGATGCCATCAGACCCTTCGAGCCCGAAGAGTTGCCCGAGGTGTTTGAGCGTCTGCTCGGCAATGCACAGTTTGCACAGGTCGTGGCTTATGTGTTTAAGGACGTGCCTTTCGACATGCTGGCACAGAAGATGCGGGCATGCAAGACCAACCTTGAGTTTCAGGTCGCTTTCTGCTATCCTTTCATAAAGGGGTTGTTGCAGAAGGCCAGTCTCGGCTGCGACATGAATGTCGATGCCATAGACATGGAGAAGCGTTACACCTTTGTAAGCAACCACCGCGACATTGTGCTCGACTCGGCTTTGCTTGACGTGCTGCTCGTCGACGCCGGTTGCAAGACCACATGTGAGATTGCTATCGGCGACAACCTGCTCTCGCTGCCGTGGGTCAAGGATCTTGTGCGCATAAACAAGTCGTTCATCGTGGAGCGTAGCGTGTCGCTGCGACAGATGCTGCTGTCAAGCAAGCGACTGTCTGATTATATGCACCTCGTCATAGCTCAGAAGCACGACAACGTGTGGATAGCACAGCGCGAGGGACGCGCCAAGGACTCAAACGACCGCACGCAAGAGTCGATCATCAAGATGATGGTCATGGGCGGCGAGGGATCGCTCGTTGAGCGCTTGAAGGGTCTGCACATCGTGCCGCTGGCCATCAGTTACGAGTATGACCCTTGCGACTTCCTCAAGGCGCAGGAGTTTCAGCTCAAGCGCGACATTGCCGACTGGAAGAAAGGTCCCATGGACGATGTCGTGAGCATGCAGACGGGCATCATGGGCTTCAAGGGACACATCCATTACGACGCTGCACCGTGTATCGACGCATGGCTCGACACGCTCGATCCCGACATGCCGAAGGGCGAATTCTTCACCGCTGTGGCAACCCACATCGACGAAGAGATATTCCGTCGCTACCGCCTTTATCCGTCCAACTATGTGGCGCTTGACGAGCTTGAAGGCACCACGGCTCATGCCGACCGTTACACGGCTGAGCAGAAGGCACAGTTTGATGGCTACATTGCTCAGCAGATGGCCAAGATCCAGTTGCCCGACAAGGACGAGGCGTTCCTGCGTGAGCGCTTGCTCACAATGTATGCCAACCCGGCACGCAACCAGGAACAGCTTCTCAAGAACTAAGATAAACAGAAAAAAGATTATATGTCAAACAAAGCTTTCTCATGCGCCGCTGCAAAGGTTGTGGCCTCTGCTGCCGTGGTGGCTGCCGCCTTGCTCGCGTCGTGCACCACGGAGCAATATGACTCGGGTGACGGTAAGTTGTCTTACCTGCGCTCCGATTTTGTTGAGGCGTGCACCGACGCGCAGTCGCGCATGAGCAGCTTTACCACCGACGAGCAGCTGTCGTTGCAGGTGGAGGGTACGCCGAAGGTGTCGTGGATGACAACGCCCGATTCTACCTATCGCGCATTGGTCTATTATGCAGCCCCAAGCTCATCATCAGCCCCAAGCTCCTCATCAGCGTCAGGCTCGTCATCAGCTTTAGGCTCGTCATCAGCTATAGGCCCATCTTCTGCCTCAGGCTCATCATCAGCGTCAGGCCCTTCAAGCTCCTCTTCTTCCTCTGCATCTTTTACAGAGCGGTCAGCACAAAACCTCGCGTCAGCGCCTGTCAAGGTGTTTATCGTGAACAACGTGCTGTGTCCCAAGATAAAGAGGCTGCAAACCTCAGCTCCTCCTAAGACCGACCCGGTAAGCTTTGTTGCCCTTTGGCTGTCGGCAAACCGTAAATATGTGAACATCACGTTTGACGTGAAGACAGGAAGCAGCGGCAGCGATGCCGACGGACAGAGCATAGGAGCTGTGCTTACCGACATGACGCGCAACGCCGACGGCACGCTGACAGCACACATAACGTTCTGTCACGACCAGGGCAACGTGCCTCAATATTACTCTTCGCGTCAGTATGCCTCGCTTGCCGTGGCACAGATGCAAGATGCCGATTCGGCATCGATAGTGATAAATTCGTACAAAGGCAAGGTCGTGAAGACCTTTAGCTTAAAATAATAAAAAAGACGAAGGCCATGCAATGATATCTGTTGCGTGTGCTTTTTTTTTTGTAGAAATCCTAAAAAACCAATTTCATTCGTAACATGTATAAACACTTATTTTCTCTCTTATGTGTTGTCGCCGTAGGGGCCACAGCCTCTTTCGCTCAACGTGCCGACAACTATGTGCCGACAAACGACCGTAACGTAAAACTTACAGAAACGAATCTGCCAATCGCTTTTATTAATGTCAAGGGCAAGACCATTCAACGAAATGAACGCATAACGGCACGAATGAAGATTATCGACAACAAGGATGGAAAAAACTATGGCGACACCATTGCCCATCCAAACCAAAAAGCCGACTATGACGGTTACATCAGCCTCAAGTATCGCGGCAACTCTTCGTTCAACAGTTCTGACAAGAAACCCTACGGCTTCAAGACCCTCTCGCAGACGCTTGAAGAGGGTGGCAAGAAGCAGAAGGTGAAGCTCTTGGGCATGGGCAAGGACAACGACTGGGCGTTTCTCGCTCCGTTTTCGGACAAGTCGATGATCCGTGACGTGCTAACCTTTGAGCTTGGACGTCCTTATTTTGGCTATACGCCCCATTCGCGCTTCGTGGAGATTGTTCTCGACGGCACCTATTATGGCGTGTATATCCTGACAGAGCGCCCGGGCAAAGGCAAGAATCGTCTGAACCTCAACGACCCAGGCTCCGATAACGGCGACCTCACAGGCGATTATCATGTGGAGATCGACCGCGATGACGAGACGATCTTTTACACCTCGCCTTACCGTCCGTTAGGATGGGACGGACAGCCCAACTACAGCAAGAAGATCACATACCAGTATGATGATCCCGACGGCGACGACCTGTTGGATATGCCTGCTGCCAACCGCAAAGCAATAGACAAGGCGATCAACGACATGGAGAAATCGTTCACGCTCGACAATTATACTGACCCAGCCGTGGGCTACCGCAAGTATATAAACACCACGTCGTTCATCGACTATCTTCTCAGCACCGAGTTCTCATTCAACATCGACGGCTATCGTCTGAGCACCCACCTTTACAAATATAGCGACACGCGTGCCGCTAACGAGGGGCTCGACAACCGTTGGCAAGCAACGCTCTGGGACTTTAACATCGCTTACGGCAACGCCAACTACAATTATGGCGAGCGCACGGATCTCTGGCAGTACGACTTCAACAGCCGAAGTGACGATGACCAGCAGGTGCCGTTCTGGTGGAAGAAACTGCTCGATGACCCTTCCTTCGTGAAGGAGATGCAGGCGCGTTGGAAGGAATATCGTCTGGGCGCTTACTCTGATGCCAACATTGAGGCAACGATAAACCGTCTCACGGGCGAGCTGACAAGCGGCGGTGCCATAGACCGCAACGAGCAGGCATGGAAGATGTTTGGGCGTGCGGTGTGGCCAAACTATTATGTGGGCAATAGCTATGCCGACGAGATCAACTATCTCAAGCAGTGGATAAGCAAGCGCCTGACGTTCCTCGACTCAAGGCTCCTCGTGCGCGAGGCCGATGATTCGACAGAACCTCTCACGCTCTCTGCCGATGCCTGCAACGCCGATGTCGTGGTTGAGGCCACGCCTTCAACGAGCCACATCACCTCGCCCATCGACTCATGGCGCACGTTCTACAGCCAAGATGTGCGCTCAACAGGTGGCCTGCCTGCCGACGGCAAACTTGTGTCGGCCAGCAAGGTGGCTTATCAGCTTGGCCATTATGCCAAGAACAACGTTGTGGCGATGACCTCAAACGATCAACATCGCATCAACTTTGCGCAACCCGTAGCCGCCAACACCGTTTATCTGTTGGCCACAAGTACGGCTGGTGCCAGCACGCTCGGCGTGGTTCTTAACTATGAGGACGGCACCTCGTCAGAAGAAAGCACCGTTTCTGTGCGCGACTGGTCTGTGCATGACCTGCAAGGCGATGAGGCTTACACCGGCCTCGGCTTCATCTCTATAGAGAATGAAGAGCTGAGCGACCGCTTCCGTTATTGCCTGTTTGAGAACGCCATCGCCGCCAACCCCTTAAAGAAACTTACTGGCTTGACCCTCACACGCAAGTCGGGTGGCAATGCTTACGTCTTTGCCGTGTCGCGTGGTGTGCCTCAAGGCACAACAGGCGTGGCCAATGTCTCTGACAACCAGCCACGAACCGTCACGGCCTATTTCACCGCAGACGGCATAAAGACCGCCACCCCCGTGAAAGGTCTCAACATCGTGCGCTATTCTGACGGATCTTCAAAGAAGATTGTCGTGAAATGATGCAGCTAAAACGATGATGCAGCTAAAACGATGTTGCAGCTAAAACGATGTTGCAGCTAAAACAATGCAGCTTCTAAAACAATGATGCTGCGCACAGCCGGTAATTGGCTTATAAAGAAAGCGTTGCAAAGTTATCAACAGCTATTGGTCTTCTGCTGATAACCTTGCAACGCTTTCTTTCTCTTTTTTCTTTCTTATCTCATATTTTTCTTTTCCCGTCTGTTATAAACTTCCTGTTTGTCTTTAATATTTTTTTCTTCTTCTTTTTTTTATAACGTTTAAATGTCTAAACGCCTCATCCCTTCATCAGTCTGTTCTCCACAAGCTGTTTCTCGGCGTTTTGTTTCACCTGAAGCAGGGCGTTGGCCATCTGCGTCCAGTCGCTTTGAACGGCTGTGTCGATGAATGAATCGTAGACGGCGAACATAAGCTGTATGAGAGATGTGTCGCGAGTGTTGAGGATGTGTTTAAGCGTTAACTTCTCAAACTGCGCCAAGGTCTCGTCGGCGGCGTTGATGTCGCGTTTCAACAGATACACTTTCATCTTCGTGCTGAGCAATCCGATATAGTTTTTTGCCACCTTTGGCGAGTCGGGCACTATGTCAAGAGCCTTCTTCAGCAGGCCCTCGGCTTCGTTGACGATCGCTATAATGTTGTCGGCATCGCTGCTCTTTGCCATAAGATAATCGGCAATGCGACATTTTATGATGGCGAGGTCGCGCATGCATTTCTCATCCTCTGGATTCTTGTTGAGGTTGTCTTCATACACCTTCTGTGCTTTGTTGAGCCACACCCATGCCTCGTCAAACTGTTTGAGCATCATCAAGGCATGACCCTTGCTCTCGCATATCGCAGCTACAAGGCCCAGATCAGTGTCGGGGTCGTCCATGCGGTCGGTCACCAACGCAAGGGTTTCTTCTGCCTTCATGCAGAGCAGGTCGTAGAGATGCTCCGCGTTGAGGATGTTGATAATGTTATATGAGCTCAGGAGCATGTCGTTAAGAATGGTGCTGTGCTTCTCTTGCTTGAACAGCTCCACGAACATCTCGTTAGCCTTCTCGAAGCACAGAACAGCCTCTTTGAAGTTGCCCACCACGGTGTAGAAGCGTCGTCCCGTCTCGTCCACGGCGGCAGCATAACGTCGGGCTGTCTCAAAGTCGTCTGGGTTCAGTCGCCAAGCCTCGCATGTGGCATACTCATGCTGCTTGTTGTAGAACATCATGTCTTTTATGTCGTGCTTCTGCTCGCAGATGTAAGCCATGCAGTTGTAGATGAGCGAGAAGCCTTCGACCACGAGTGTGCCCGACAGGTTGAGGCTCTTCATCAAACTCATGTTGCTGAACGCGCGTTGTGTTCCCTTCTCCTGCTCATCGTTTGAGCCGACGTTCTTAATGTCTCTAAACGCAAACTCGGTCATGCTGCTCATCATGTAGAACGCCACCTGTAGACGCAGCGTCTGCTCCACCGTCGGGTGCTCATAGTGGTCCATGTAGATGCCATATTCAGAGTTGAACACATGCGCGGCAAAGTTTGACAGCATAGAAGCGGGCAATCCTTCTATTTTTATCATCACCGAGATAAACATCCATAAGAAGTTGGCAATAGCTTTCTTCTCGTCCTGGTCTTTAGTCTTGAAGAACGCGTCGATCACCTTGTTGGCATAAGCCACCATGTCGTTGAGCTTCGCTTTCACCTCTGCCGTCTTCCGTGTGCTTCCGTCGTTTGGTTGTAGCTCCATGCAGAACATCAGCAGGTTGGCTCTCACGCCGATGGCATCTGTGCGATTGTCATCGAACAGCGACGGACAGCGGCTGAGGGTAGCGGCACATTGTGCCTGGTCGGCGTTGAGGAACAGCAGTTTCTCTGCCATGTCCACCACAAGCGCCTCGTTGTTATAGTCGTCCTCCTCCAGTTGCTCCGTGAAAGGCTGGCAGGCATCCATAAACAGCAGGTTGTCGGGTGCCGCCTCTTGTATTGTTGCTGCGAGACGTTTGGCTTCAGCCGTCAGCGTGTCGGCAACAAATCTGTCAGCATACTTCATCATGCCCGCCATCTTCATCATGGGTGCTGTCTTGAAATAGGCACGATACATCCACGGCTGTTCGTTCAGCTCATTGGCAACGAGCAGGTTGGTGGGTAGGTTCTCGTCCTCCTGCTGCGTCATGGCACGATAGAACTGTGCCATCTCGCGCTCTGGTTCCAGGAACTCAAGGCGCTGACAGTCGGTTGCCAGGCGTTGCAGGAAGTTCAGGCCGTGATCAGCCCACGCCACGATGATGTCAGCGCTTGTGGCGTTTTCCTCTTCATGTCCGTCGACCACGTTGTCTCTCCACACGCATGTCGCCACATATATGGCCCATGCGAACACCTCCATGTATCTGTCGTCTTCAATGTGTGGCATGTAGGCGTTAATAAGATGGTTGGCCCATTGCTCAGCGTTCTTCTTGTCTCCGGTCTTGTACAGACACACGGCAAAGAACGCCGTCAGGCAACCTTCAACGAGATGCCGTTCGTCAGCCTGTGCTTGCAGGTTTTCGCCTTTTTGTGCTTGCAGGTCTTCGCTCTTTTGTGCTTGCTGGTCTTCGTCTTTTTGTGCTTGCAGGTCATTGCCGTCTTGCGGCTTTTGGCCGCCGTTCTTCCATGTCTCCTCGTTCTCTCTGTATATCTTTATTACAGCAGAGCCAATGCTTGCAGCCGCTGATGTGTTGCCGCTGTTGGCCAATTGCTTCATTACGTCAAGCAAGAGCCATGCCGTCTGGATGGGTCGTCGGGCGGTTGCTTTCGTTACCCATTGCTCCAAAAACTTTGGCCTTCTCACAGCCACGTCGGCGAGGGCATAGACCACGGAACGTCTGAACATGTGTCCACGGCTCATCACCACAAGGTCGAGCAGCTCGGTGCTTTGCGTCTTGAGGGCAATGTAAGGCAGTTCGCGGTTTGCCACGAGGTCCAGCGAGTTGTTGGCGACAATGTGGTGCATATAGTCGGCGAGTGCCACCAGGTAATGGCCTAAGTTGTCGCCAGCCTGTATGCACAGTTCGCTGCGGAAGTTGGGATAGGTGAAATCTATTATCCCGTTCTCATCGTGAACGTTGAGCAGCGGTCCGAGGTATCGTCTTGTCTCAGCCCATTTCAGCGCGTCCCACTTCTGTCCGAGCAGGTTGTGCAGGTCGCTCTCGCGCAGCCCAAACTCGCTCACGGCGAGCAGTCGCAACACGTCTATGCAGAAATCAAGGTCAACGAACAGGTCGGCTCCTGCCACGATCGACATGAAGAGCGTCTCGGGATATCCGTTTGCTTGTTCAATGATCTCGATCAGCGAGTTTTGTATCTTCATCTCATCGTCAGCCTCGGTGCGTTGGCGTTGTGCGTCAAAGTAGGAGGCGTTAAGCAGCGTGAGATGTCGGGCCATCATTACCGACCACAGCGGAATGGCGCTTGGCTTGATCTTTCCTTCGGTCTTCTCGAGCAAAGCCTTCATGACGGCAGGTTGCAGATGTTTGCCCACCTTGGCCAGACGTTTGTCAACGAGCTGCTGCACCTCTTCTTCGTTGAGAGCTGTGATCTGTATCTTGTCGCAGATGTCAATGCCTTCCGTCTGGCTGATCTCCGATGTGCATATCACCACCGCATTGTCAGGCACCCAGCTGTTGTCGAGCAGCGTGTTGTAGTTGTCGAGCAGACACACCTCGTCCACCATCAGCACCTTCTTTTTGCTGTTCGTTTCAAACGCCTTTGCGAGCAGATGGGCGAGCAGTCCGAAGTCTTCGTCTGTCTCAATGCCGCACCGGTGGTCCGATTCGGTGCGTTGGTCTGCCAACCAACACTTCAGCGGCATCTCAGGCCGACAGTTGGTGTTGCGGCGGTCGGCAAAGTAGATATAAGGTTCGTAACCATCTTTCTGTTCAAGCTCTTCATATAGCTTGCAAAGCAAGGCAGTCTTTCCGAAGCCATACATGCCCGTCATCAGCAGCACCTTGCCTTTGTTGTTTTCGTCGTCTATATAGTTGGTCAGCCATTGCAGCCAGCCCTCGCGTCCGCAGAACAGCTGGTTGCTCTGTGTTATCTGCTCTTGAGCTTTGTCGTAGATCGCCTCGTAAGCGTTGTCGGGGTTTGCCGTGGCGTCCTCACACTCGTAGAGCATTATTTCCTGTACGAGCGCCGTGGTCAGAAACTCCACCAGCGTGTCGAGCTGTGTGAGGTGCTGTCCGTTCCATCGGCAGCCATACTGGCAGATGTTGCGGTCGAGCGAGTGGGCGTGCATGGTGCTCGTGATTTTTTCCTTCAGGAGCTTCAGACGTCGTGTCGCCTCGTCACCCTGTTCACAGTAGAGCGCGCGGTGTGCGTTGTCCATGTCCTTATAAGCCTCTGGCGAGCGGAAGCAGAAGAAGCTGCGGTGCAGGTTGTCGGTATCCATGAGCGAACCGAAGAGTATCTCCAGCTCCGTCACGCTTCGTGCCTGGGTCGTGTCGCTGTTTATAAACTGCATCTCGTCGTTGGTCATGCCGCCCACAATGGCGTCCCAGCTCTCTTGAGACGGCACCCATCCGTATCTGTCGCCGAGCAGACCGATGAAGAACGGTCGAGAGCTCTGTATGCCGTCAATACACTCGCGCAGCACATGGTTCTCACGTTCTGCTTCGTCCACGTCGCTTGTGCTCACGCCCCAACGCAGGTCAATGAAGTCGACATGAATGTTATGTGGTGCCAACTGTTGCGCTACCGCTGGATAGACGCGGTTCATTATTGCATCGCGTTCGGCATCCATGTCTCTGAACGTGCTGCTGAGAAAAATCTTGATGTTCTTGCCAGTGTGTCGTGTAGTCATAATTTGAAGTTTTGTTATCTATGGGTAGATTGCTTCTTAAATGTGAGATGTATGTTCTTGAAAGCCAGATCTTTATATTTTCAGTATTTAAATCTCCGGCCTTTAAAAAGCTTTTTGTCTTTTAAAAATCCGCTTACATCTCATATCCTTGCAAAGTTAAACATTTTATTTACGACAGCCAATAGTTTCCCAATAATAAATTTTTCTCTTCTCTCTTTGTCGCCTTTTACAGAAAGATCTTCTTACTTTTTTTTCTTATGCTCTTTCTAACCAATGCTTATGTAAAAATCATAACATTTTAGGATTGTGGGGGTGGGGAATAATGTGTAATTTTGCAGCCGATATGAAAAAGACAAATGAAACGATTGCCGCTCTCATGCTGATGGCCCTCGCTCCCAATGCTGCTTTTGCAGCGACAAACTGTGGGGTGACGGGTAACAACGGCATGAAAGAGATTACAGGCACAAGGGTTACAGAAGAAGGGATAATTGAAAGCATGGTTGCTGAGAAAGTGGTAAATGCAAGCAAGGCTTCAGAGAAAGAGGCAGCTGCAAGCAAGGCTTCAGAGAAAGAGGCAACTGCAAGCAATGCTGCTGCAAACAAGGTTTCCTTAAATAAGACAACAGAAAAGAATGCTTTTAAAAATAATAAGGTAATAGGAACCAAGGCAAAGGATAATAGGATAACATCTCCGGGCAACGGCCTCTTCGCCGACAGTTCACGGGTGTTCGATATCGACGAGGTTGTAGTGGCAGTGCAGCCTAAAGAACAGTACAGGCTGCGTATGCAGCCCCTTAGTTCTACCTCGCTTGGTGCCCGTCAGCTCACGAGCCTCCATGCCACCGACCTTCGACAGCTGTCAGCGTTCGTGCCGTCGTTCGTCATGCCCGAGTATGGTTCGCGTTACACCTCAGCCATGTATGTTCGTGGCATCGGCTCGCGCATAAACAACCCTGCTGTTGGAATATATGTTGATGGCATGCCCGTCATCAACAAAGCCGCTTTCAACATGCACTTCTACCAAGCCGACCGTGTGGACGTGCTTCGCGGTCCCCAAGGCACCATCTACGGCCAGAACACCGAGGGCGGACTGGTAAAGATCTACACCAAAGACCCGTTCTCACATCAAGGCACCGACCTGCATCTTGGCATCGGCACCCGCCTGTGGCGCAACGCTGAGCTGGCACATTATGCCAAGTTTAGCGACCGCGCCGCCCTTTCGCTGGCAGCTTTCTATAATGGTCAGAACGGCTTCCTGCGCAACACCTTCACAGGCAAGCGTGCCGACAACAGCGATGAGGCAGGTGCACGTCTGCGCTTCATGCTTCGTCCCACCTCGCGCTTCTCTGCCGACCTCATAGCCGATTACCAGTTTACGCGCCAGAAAGGTTTTGCCTATGGTCAGTTCAACCCCGCCGACGGTGCCACCGAGCAGCCGTCGACCAACTATCCCGGCTCTTACAAGCGCAACATGCTCCTCACGGCGTTGAAGCTTGGCTACCGTGCCGAAGGCTTCGAGCTCCATTCGACCACGTCGTACCAGTTGCTGCGCGACGACATGCTCATGGATCAAGACTACACCTCAACCGATTATATGCACCTCATGCAGCGCCAGCTACAGAACGCCCTGACCGAGGAGCTCACCGTCAAGAGCACCACCGCGGGCATCTGGCGTTGGACCAGCGGTGCCTTCCTCTCATACCAATGGCTCAAGACCGACGCCCCCGTGTTCTTCGGTCCCGGCATCACACAGCCCATCTCCACCGCCTTGCAGCGCATAACCTATAACGGCATCGTGTCGGCCATGGCTCAAAGGATGATGGCGCAAGGCATGCCGCAAGAGGTTGCAATGACACGCGCCCAAGCCGCTGTCGATGCAGCCGGTGGTGTGAGCATGTCTGCCGACATGAAGGTGCCTGGCGTGTTCCGCACGCCACAGTTCAATGTCGGCGTGTTCCATGAGTCGAACGTTCATCTCACCGACCGCCTCACCGCTACCCTCGGACTGCGTTACGACCTCAACCGCGTAGACATCAGCTACGACACGAAAGCCATAATGGCCCTCAACTCCACTGTCATGGGCACGGCAGCAACACGCCTCGTCACCTCAGCCCTTAACCATGGCACCCATAAAGCCTATAACCAGCTCCTGCCAAAGGTGGGTTTGACGCTCACCACCGACGAACGCGGCAGCAACGTCTACGCCACCGTGAGCAAGGGCTACCGCTCAGGCGGCTTCAACATACAGATGTTTTCTGACATCCTTCAGACCGAGCTCATGGCCAACGCCCGTCGCGCACAGCAGGGCGACTATGACGTGCCGCACACCGAGGCTGACTATGACCGCGTGAACAAGACCATCGCCTATAAGCCCGAGACGAGCTGGAACTATGAGCTTGGCGCCCACTTCAACCTCTTCTCTGGCTCCCTGCACCTTGATCTTGCCGCCTATTACATGCAGGTGCGCAACCAGCAGCTGTCTGTCATGGCAGGCACCTACGGCTTCGGTCGTATGATGGTGAACGCCGGCAAGAGTCGCAGCTGTGGCATCGAGGCAGCCTTGCGCGGTTCAGCCCTCAACAACCGCCTTGAGTGGCGTGCGAGCTACGGTATGACCCATGCCATCTTTACCGACTACACCGACAGCCTGAAGGTCAACGGCCAGTATGAGCCGATAAGCTATAAGGGCAAGCGCGTGCCCTTCGTGCCCATGCACACCGTCGGTGCCGCCGCTTCTTACACCGTGCCGTTCAGCAAGGGCATCTGCCAGTGGGTGCGCTTCGGTCTCGACTTCTCGGCCCAGGGAAGCATCTATTGGGATGAGGCCAACCAGTATAAGCAGAAGATGTATGCCCTGCTTGGTGCCCATGCCGACGTGAAGCTCGGCGTAACCACCGTCAGTCTGTGGGGCCGCAACCTCACCGACACCCGCTACAACACCTTCGCTCTGAGCAGTGCCGCCACAGGCTCCACCCGCTGCTTTGCCCAACGCGGCTGTCCTGTGACGGGAGGCGTTGATGTGAAAATTCATTTTTAGACAGATGGGCCTTGTTCTTAGATAAATGGGGTTAGTTTTAGACAGACAGGCCTTGTTTTAGACAGACGTTGTTTTAGATAAATGAGGCTTGTTTTAGATATTTAGACGGATGGGGCTTATAAGGCTTTTTGAAAGTTTTATAAGCCCCGTTTTTTTTGTTTCTTTTTTTCATGGTGTCTTCTTTGTCTTTAACCCAAATCGGTCATTAGGCCGTTTTATGTCTTATTTTATAACTGCTTGCAGTCTTTTGTTTTTTATAAGTTGTCTTTTGTTTGTTTTTAATTCGCAATAGCTCGCTATTTCCTGATATCACCATGTAAAGGAGGAGCTTTAAAAAAGCATTAACGTTTGGGCACAGTCTTCACATGCCGGAGGCTGTGCCCAAATTGTTTTTGACGCTCAATTTGTGTGGTTGAGGATAATTTCGTATCTTAGCGGCGTAAAAGAACAGAAACTAAGAAAAATAAAAAACAAAAAATATGAACAACGAACAACTGATGCGCAGGGCCATAGCCCTGTCAGAGGAGAGTGTGCGCAACGGAGGAGGACCCTTCGGTGCCGTCATAGCACGTCAAGGCGTCATCGTGGCAGAAGCGTCAAACAGCGTGACCATAGACAACGACCCCACAGCACATGCCGAGGTCAACTGCATACGCCGCGCCGCCGAGCGTCTGCGCACGTTCGACCTCTCGGGCTGCGAGATCTACACCTCTTGCGAGCCATGCCCCATGTGTCTGGGTGCCATCTATTGGGCACGCCTCGACAAGATCTATTATGCCAACGACCGCAAGGATGCCGCCACCATTGGCTTCGACGACGACTTTATCTACAACGAGATACCGCTCAAGCCCGCCGACCGCCACAAACCCATGCTGCCGCTGCTGCGCGAGGAGGCACTGAAGGCTTTCCGCATGTGGGAAGAGAACGACAAGAAAACGGAGTATTAAGCTGCTCATCATTAATGGCATATTTCTGCTCATAGAGCATATTAATGGCCTTTGCTTAGTTAATTTCTTATAAATGGCCATTGTTTGGCGATAAAAACCGTAACTTTGCACATTCTGAAAAAGCTTTTTTAAAGATGTCATGTATTTTGAGTATTGATACGAGCACAAATGTGTGCTCTGTGGCTGTGAGTGAGAACGGCGCCTGCATCTATCACGATGAGGACAAGACCGGCCCCAACCACGCCGAAAAACTGGGAGTGTTTGTTGATCAGGCAATGTCGTTTACCGATAGCCACGCCATACCGTTTGACGCGGTGGCTGTGAGCAGCGGACCAGGTTCTTACACCGGTCTGCGCATCGGCGTGTCCATGGCTAAGGGCATCTGCGTGGGTCGCGACCTGAAGCTCGTCTCGGTGCCTACGCTCGAGCTGCTCTGCGTGCCTGTGCTGCTGCGCCACGACGACCTGGAGGAGAACGCCCTGCTGTGTCCGATGATCGACGCACGCCGCATGGAGGTGTATGCTGCCGTCTATGACCGCTCGCTGCGCGAGGTGCGCGAGACCGGTGCCGACGTGGTGACAGCCGACACATACAAGGAGTTTCTTGACCGCGGACCCGTCTATTTCTTCGGCAACGGTGCGGCAAAGTGTATGGAGGTAATAAACCATCCCAACGCCCACCTGATCGAAGGCATTGAACCCGAGGCAAAGTGGATGTTCCCCTTGGCAGAGAGGCGCATCATGCAAGAGCAGTTTGAGGATGTGGCTTATTTCGTGCCCCACTATCTCAAAGACTTTGTGAGCAAGAAGCCAAAGAGCTTGCTCTGATTTGTTACAAGCAAAAAATTTTTAAGATATGAATATCGAAGGACTCGATTATAACACACAACGCGAGAAGCTCGTTCTGCCTGAGTATGGCCGCGAGGTGCAGAGCATGGTCGACTATGCTGTGGCGCTGACGAACCGTGCCGACAGACAGCGTTGCGCCAACGCTATCGTTGCCATCATGAAGCGCATGTTTCCGCAACCCGCAGAGACAGAGGGCTATGAGCGCAAGCTGTGGGATCATCTCGCTCTGATGAGCGACTTTAAGCTCGACATCGACTATCCCTACGACATTGAAGAGGCAAGAACCATTCAGTCGAAACCATCGCCCATGCCTTATCCCATGAAGCGCATACCCGTGCGCCATTATGGCAGCATGATGTTCGAGATTTTTGAGAAGCTGAAGGAGCTGCCCGACGGAAATGAGCGTGAGGAGCTGATACGCTTGGCTGCCAACCAGATGAAGCGCGACCTCGTGCTCTGGGGCCACGGCTCGTCGGACGACGAGAAGGTGGCTTCGGATCTTGCCAACTTCACCGACGGCAAGGTGCAGCTCGACCTCGACACCTTTAAGTTTGACAAGGTCGAGGTGAAGGAGCAGGAGCGCAGACGAGGAAGAAGAAAATAATTGAACAGCAAAAGAAAAAGCAGCAGTGGACTATAACGATTTCTACAAAATAGGAAAGATCGGCAAGCCTCACGGCGTGAAAGGCGAGGTGAGCTTCATGTTTGACGACGACGTGTTTGACCGCACGGATGCCGACTGGCTCATGTTGTCGGTGGACGGCATTCTGGTGCCGTTCTTTCTCGAAGAGTATCGCTTCAAAAGCAACGAGACGGCGCTGGTGAAGTTTTGCGATGTCGACACACAGGATGAGGCCCGCGAGCTGACTGGCTGCGACGTGTTCTTCCCGCGGCATCTCGCCGATGAAGACGAGGGCCACCTCTCATGGGCGCAGATTGTGGGCTACACGCTCGTCGACGCTGCCACAGGACGTGTGGTGGGAGAGATAGAGAGCGTGGACGACTCGACGATGAACCTCCTCTTCCAGGTGCGCACAGCCGACGGCGACGAGGTGCTCGTGCCTGCTCACGAAGAGCTGATAAGAAACATCGACACCGAAGAGCGACGGATGGAGCTTGAGCTGCCCGAAGGTTTGCTCGACCTGTAAGACAAGGCTTGACCACGTTCCTTAAACAAAGATAAAACAATGAAGAAACAACAGATATGCATCTTGGGCTCAACAGGTTCCATAGGCACCCAGGCCCTCGACGTTATTGAACAGCATCCCGACCGCTATGAGGCCTACTGTCTCACCGCCAACAACCGCGTGGACGAGTTGGCAGCACAGGCGAGGAAGTTTAACCCCGCAGCCGTGGTCATTGCCAACGAGGCACATTATGACCGCCTGAAGGAACTGCTTGCCGACATGCCCGACATCAAGGTCTATGCTGGAGCCGATGCGCTGTGCCAGATTGTAGAGGCAGGACCCATCGATATGGTGCTCACCGCCATGGTGGGCTTCTCAGGTCTGGCACCCACCATCCATGCCATCAAGGCGCGTAAGAAGATCTGTCTTGCCAACAAGGAGACGCTGGTGGTGGCAGGCGAGCTGGTGTGCCGTCTGGCAGCAGAGAACCGTGTGCCTATCTTGCCCGTGGACAGCGAGCACTCGGCAATCTTCCAGAGCATCGTGGGCGAGGGTGACAACCCGATAGAGAAAATTCTGCTTACAGCATCGGGAGGACCGTTCCGCAAGTTTACGCTCGACCAGATGCGTGACGTGACTGCCGCCGACGCTCTCAAGCACCCCACCTGGGACATGGGCGCAAAGATCACGATCGACTCGGCATCGATGATGAACAAAGGCTTTGAGGTCATAGAGGCAAAATGGCTCTTTGGCGTGCCTGCCGACAAGATACAGGTGCTTGTCCACCCGCAGAGCATCGTCCACAGCGCTGTGCAGTTTTGCGACGGTGCGGTGAAGGCGCAGCTCGGCGTGCCCGACATGCGTCTGCCCATACAGTATGCCTTCTCGTTCCCCGACCGCTTGCCGCTCAACGGCGACCGTCTGGACCTGTTCAAGCAGCCACTCGAGTTTTTTGAACCTGACCTGGAGAAATTCCGCTGTCTGGCTCTCGCCTTCGAGTCGATAAAGTGCGGCGGCAACATGCCGTGCATCGTCAACGCTGCCAACGAGGTGGTTAACGAGGGCTTCCGCAAGGGCCGCTGCTCGTTCCTCGGCATGGGCGAGATCATTGAGAAGACCATGGCCAAGGCCACATTCTCTGCCACGCCCGACTATGACACCTACATAGCGACCGATGCTGAGGCACGCCGCATTGCTGCCGAGCTGATGGCTCAGGCATAGACAGGCTTGCTCTATGCCCCTGTTTCTCAAAGATAAAAAAGAGGATAAAAAATAATAAACAAGTAATAATGGCCTTGCATTCAATTGCTTAAGGCAACCGCTTTTCAACACATGGAAATATTTCTGATCAGATTGCTACAGTTCATGCTGGCAATCTCCATCTTGGTGCTGCTCCATGAGGGTGGCCACTTTTTCTTCTCAAAGCTCTTCGGCGTAAGGGTGGAGAAATTTTATTTGTTCTTTGACCCTTGGTTCCACCTCTTCGAGTTCAAACCCAAGAAGAGCGACACCATCTATGGTGTGGGTTGGCTTCCGCTGGGCGGCTACTGCAAGATCTCGGGCATGATAGACGAGTCGTTTGACACCGAACAGATGAAGAAGCCCGCTGAACCGTGGGAGTTCAGGTCGAAGCCGGCATGGCAGCGACTGCTCATCATGGTGGGCGGCGTGCTCGTAAATTTTGTACTTGCACTCTTCATCTACTCTATGTGTCTGTTCTATTGGGGTGACAACTACATCTCAACGAAGGACATGACGATGGGAATGAAGTTTAACGACGAGGCCAAGGCCCTGGGCTTCAAGGACGGCGACATAATGGTTGGCACGGAGAAAGGCCAGTTTAAGGATTTTGGTGCCGACATGTTCCGCGACCTGTCTGAGGCCAAGCGTGCCGACATCATACGCAACGGCAAGGCCATGTCGGTGGCGCTGCCTGGCGACATCAACCTGTTGGGCATGCTGAAGAGCACGCCTCAGTTTGCGCGTCCCATGATTCCCGCACTTGTAGACAGCATTGTGGCAGGAAGCATTGCGCAGAAGATCGGCTTGCAGAAGGGTGACCGCATCATAGCTGTCAACGGCAAGACGATCGACTCGTACAACGAGTTCACAAACGAGGTGGGACGAAGCCGCGACATGCTCGCAGCAGCGCAGACCCACAAGGACAGCATCAAGGCACGCACCGTGCAGATAAGCTTTGTGAGACAGGCTGCCAACGACACGCTCACTGCCAAGCCCACGCTCACAGAGAAGATGGAGTTTGGATTCGCCGTAAAGCCCCTCATCGACTATTATAAGCCCACCCATGTGGGCTATGGCTTCTTCGAATCGTTCCCAGCAGGTGTGAAATATGGATGGGACGTGCTTGCAGGTTATGTGGGCGACATGAAGTATGTGTTCTCTGCCGACGGTGCCAAGTCGCTTGGCGGATTCGGAGCAATCGGCAGCTTGTTCCCGCCCGTGTGGGACTGGCACATGTTCTGGCTGATGACGGCTTTCCTGAGCATCATCCTTGCGTTCATGAACATCTTGCCCATACCCGCGCTCGATGGCGGTCATGTGCTCTTCTTGCTCTATGAGATGATCACGCGCCGCAAGCCTAGTGAGAACTTCATGATCCGTGCCGAATATGTGGGCATTGGTGTCCTCATGCTTCTCATGATCGTGGCAAACCTCAACGACATCTTGCGCTGGCTGGGGTATCTGTAAGGAATTGAGCTTTTATAAACGAATAAAAAGCGAAGTGTAAAATCTGCTTGCGCAGACTGCTGAGACTTTGGCGCTTCGCGTTGTTTTTTAAACATTAATGTTCATTAATGACCCATTAATTGTCATTAATACGCGCTTCGCGCGGGAAATTGATGTTTAAAAAACAGCGCGAAGCGCCAAAATGTTTAGGCTTGCTGAAAAAAACTTGAGTTAAAAAAGATTAATGGTTTTCACATAAAAAAATAAAACGAGTAAATTTGTGCTCACTTGAAATAACGTTTTCGTTAAGCCAGATGGATAACCTCATTGCCGCAGGCAAGGCAAAGCCTATGGTGGTGGTGATGACCAATGGCAACCCCACGTGTCAGGCAGCTCCCGGCGAGTGGTCGGCTGGCATGTATGTGCCGTCGGCTATGGGCATAAAGGGGGTTAAGCCTGCTGCCACGATGGACGAGAGCTTTCCTGACGTGATGAACTATATAGAGAGCCACTATAAGGTGAGCAAGGAAAAATCGCAACGCGCCATTTGCGGTCTGTCGATGGGTGGCGGCCACTCGTTCGACATCTCACGCCGTTTCCCCGACAAGTTCGATTATATTGGCCTGTTCTCTGCCGGCTTTAACGTGGGCGGTGGAGACCGCTCCATCTTATACGAAAGAATGTCTTCCAACAAGGAGTTTGGTGTACAAATGGCGAAGCTGTTTGCAGGCAAACCAAAGCTCTACTGGATTGGCATAGGCAAGACCGACTTCTTGTATGACATGAATGCCGACCTGCGCCACTTCCTTACGGATCACAAATATCCCTACACCTATGTGGAGACCGAGGGAGGACACATCTGGCGCAACTGGCGCCTGTATCTCACCGAGTTTGCGCAGAAACTGTTCAAGTGATTGGTTTGAAGCTCATACTCCGTTTTCTTACCATAGCCAACATAACAGAACTGTTTGACATGAGATGACGGAACAAGGAAATTGTCGGGAGGCAAAGGAAGAAACCTCCCGACAATTTCCTTTTTTTTATAATAGGTGCTCAAAATTAATCGCATATATGGATCTTATAAAAAAAGGTTATTGCTTAATATCTGACAAAATGTAGACCTTTATGTCTTATATTTGGGAAATTATTACTAACTTTGGCTCAAAATAATAATATTGTCAGTTATGGAAGACTCAATAAAGCAAATTGGACAACGCCTGAAGGGCCTCCGCGAGGTGCTCGACATCCCTGCTGAAGAGGTGGCAGAGGTGTGTGGCGTGTCGCTCGAACATTACCTTAAGATGGAGGAGGGCAAGGCAGACCCGTCGGTATATCGTCTCTCAAAAATATCGAAACGCTATGGCATTGCCCTTGACGTGCTGCTCTTCGGCGAGGAGCCACGCATGAAAGGCTATTTCCTTACACGTCGGGGCAAGGGTCTGGGCGTTGAACGAAGCAAAGACTATAAGTATCAGAGTCTTGCAAGCGGGTTTCAAGGACGTGAGGTGGATCCTTTCCTTGTGACCGTCGACCCGTTGCCTGGCGATGCAAACCACAACAAGAACTCGCACGCAGGACAGGAGTTTGACTTTGTCTTGAGAGGTGAGCTCGAGATCACCATCGGCGATAAGGTCATGGTTCTGCACGAAGGCGACAGCATCTATTTTGATGCCTCGCAGCAACACTGCATGCGTGCGATAGGAGAGAGCAAGGTGACATTTGTGTGTGTGGTAATTTAAAAAGACCATTGAACGATTAAGGCCATTGAACGATTAAGGCCATTGAACGATTAAGGCCATAGAATGATCTAGACGATTTAACGTTAAAGATGATAGAACGATTCCTGACGCAGACCCATTTTTCCTCTGAAGAGGATTATAGGAAAAATCTGCATTTTAACATACCCGAGAATTTTAATTTCGCCTACGACGTGATGGACGTGTGGGCAGAGGAGCAACCCGACAAGGTGGCACTCATCTGGACTAACGACGAAGGTGAGGAAAAGTTTTTTACGTTTGCCGACATCAAACGCGAAAGCGACCAGACGGCAGCCTATTTTGCCTCGCTCGGCATTGGACATGGCGACATGGTCATGATTATCCTCAAGCGTCGTTATGAGTGGTGGCTTACAATGCTTGCCCTGCATAAGCTCGGTGCCATCGCCATACCCGCCACGCACATGCTCACAAAGCATGACATCGTGTATCGCAACAACCGCGCAAGCGTGAGGGCTATAGTGTGTGTGGGTGAGGACTATGTGCTCACACAGGTGAGCGAGGCCATGAGCGAGAGTCCGACGGTGCACACTCTTATCTCTGTTGGTCCCGAGGTGCCCGACGGGTTCCACGACTGGCATAAGGAGTGGCAGAACGCTCCTGCCTTTGTGCGCCCCAACCACGTCAACACCAACGACGACACCATGCTGATGTATTTTACCAGCGGAACCAGTGGCGAACCCAAGATGGTGGCTCACGATTTTCTCTATGCTCTCGGACATCTCACCACGGGTGTGTTCTGGCATAACCTCAGCGAAGACAGCATACACCTCACCGTGGCCGACACGGGATGGGGCAAGGCCGTGTGGGGTAAGTTTTACGGACAATGGTTTGCGGGAGCTGCCGTGTTCGTGTTTGACCACGAGAAGTTTACGGCAGAGAAGCTGCTGCGCAAGATAGAGCAATATCACATAACCTCATTCTGTGCGCCCCCGACGGTCTACCGTTTCATGATTCGTGAGGATTTCTCTCAATATGACCTCTCGTCGCTGCGCTACTGCTGCACGGCGGGCGAGGCGCTTAACGCTGCTGTCTATGACAAGTTCTATAAGCTTACGGGTATACGCCTGATGGAGGGATTTGGCCAGACAGAGACCTGCATGACGCTCGGAACAATGCCGTGGATGACGCCCAAGCCAGGATCTATGGGCAAGCCCAACGCTCAGTATGACATCGACCTCTTGAAGCCAGACGGCACACCGTGTGAGGACGGTGAGAAGGGACAGATCGTGGTGCGTGTGGGCGACGTGAAGCCCCTCGGACTGTTCAAGGGCTACTATCGCGATGACAAGCTCACACGTCAGGCATGGCACGACGGCATCTATTATACTGGCGACATGGCATGGCGCGACGAGGATGGCTACTACTGGTTTGTGGGTCGCATTGACGACGTGATAAAGAGCAGCGGCTACCGCATCGGACCGTTTGAGGTGGAGAGTGCGCTGATGACCCACCCCGCCGTGGTCGAGTGTGCCATCACAGGTGTGCCCGACGATATCCGTGGCATGGTGGTCAAGGCCACCGTGGTGCTGGGCAAGGAGTGGAAAGACAAGGCTGGCGATGAGCTTGTTAAGGAGCTGCAAAATCATGTTAAGCATGAGACAGCACCTTATAAGTATCCGCGCATCATCGAGTTTGTGGACGAACTGCCAAAGACCATCAGCGGAAAGATCAGAAGAGTGGAGATTAGGGAAAAAGACAAGAAATAAACACCCTTTATTCCACATTCCTCAATCCTCAATCCTCATTTTACATTCCACATTGCGGCATCGCCGCAACCATTCAACATTCAACATTCAACACTCAACATTCCACATTTGAATAGAATAGTTATAAAGGTGGGCAGCAATGTGCTGACCCGCAACGACGGAAAATTAGATGTCACACGCATGTCGGCAATCGTAGACCAGGTGGTGTGGCTGAGAAAGCATGGCTATGAGGTCATACTCGTGTCATCGGGTGCCGTGGCAGCCGGACGCGCAGAGCTGCATGTGGCCCATAAGCTCGACAGCGTGGAGCAGCGACAGCTGTTTTCTGCCATCGGCCAGGTGAAGCTCACGGGGCTTTATTATGACCTCTTCCGCGAGTATGGCGTCCGCATAGGACAGGTGCTCACCATGAAGGAGAACTTTGCGTCGCGACGTGAATATCTGAACCAGCGCGCATGTATGGGGGTGATGCTTGAGAACGGCGTCATCCCTGTGGTCAACGAGAACGACACGGTGAGCGTGACCGAGCTGATGTTTACCGACAACGACGAGCTGTCAGGACTTATCGCCACGATGATGGGGGCTGAGCGTCTTGTCATCTTAAGCAACATCGACGGCATCTACACGGGCAGTCCTGCTGACCCACAGTCGAAGCTCATCACAAAGGTGGAGCCTGGTCGCGACCTTAGCGAATATATACAGCAGGAGAAGAGTGGCTTCGGACGCGGCGGCATGACGACCAAATGTAACATTGCCCGCAAGGTGGCTGATGAAGGCATAGAGGTGATAATTGCCAACGGCAAGCGCGACAACATCTTGCGCCTGTTGGTCGAGAACGCTGAAGACACGCCGCACACCACGTTTGTGGCAAACAAACAGGCGGCGTCGGGCGTGAAGAAATGGATCGCTCACAGCGAGAGCTTTGCTAAAGGCATAGTGCGCGTCAACGCCAAGGCTGCCGAGGCGCTGATGGGCAGCCGAGCGGTGAGTCTGCTTATGGTGGGCGTTACCGCCGTTGAAGGCGACTTTGAAGAGGGCGACATCGTGAACATTATTGCTCCTGACGGACGAAAGATCGGTTTGGGACGTAGCGCCTACAGCAACACCGAGGCAACGGCTCTGGTGGGCAAGCACGACGTGAAGCCTATTGTGCATTACGATTATTTGATAGTTAACGAGTTAACGAGTTGACAAGTTTTTGCCGAAGCAAGCGGCAAAGCCGAGCGGACAAACTAACGGAATTTAAGAAGATGGACGCAGAAAACATAAAGATATTTGAACAGGTGAAGGCGGCAAGCACCACGCTTGCTGCCATTGATGACGACACAAAAAACCAGGTGCTGCTGGCTGTGGCCGATGCCATTGCCGATAACGCACACGCCTTGCTCGATGCCAACGCCAACGATCTGGAGCGCATGGACAAGGCGAACCCTCTGTATGACCGACTGATGCTCACCCCTGAGCGCCTTGAAGGCATTGCTGCCGACATGCGTCATGTGGCAACGTTGCCATCGCCCCTCGGCCATATGCTCTCTCAGCGCACGTTGCCTAACGGCCTGCGTCTGCGCAAGGTGAGTGTGCCGTTCGGTGTGATCGGCATAATCTATGAGGCACGCCCTAACGTTAGCTTCGATGTGTTCTCGCTTTGTTTCAAGAGCGGCAACGCCTGTGTGCTCAAGGGCGGCAAGGATGCCGACAGCAGCAATAGAGCCATCATCGACGTCATTCATAAGGTGCTGCGCCAGCAAGGAATAAGCACCGATGTGGTGCGCCTGTTGCCCGCCACACATGAGGCAACGGCAGACATGCTGAACGCTGTGGGATATGTTGACCTCTGCATTCCGCGTGGAGGAAAAAAGCTCATCAGCTTTGTGCGCGACACGGCTCGCGTGCCGGTCATCGAGACGGGTGCCGGCGTGGTACATGCCTACTTTGACAAGGATGGCGACCTCGACATTGGGCGCCGCATCATCACCAATGCCAAGACACGCCGCGTGAGTGTGTGCAACGCTCTCGACACGCTCGTCATCCATAGCAGCCGACTCGCTGATCTGCCTGCCCTTGTTGCTGACATGGCCGGAAAGCATGTTGAGATATTTGCCGACAGACGGGCTGCTGCAGCTCTTAAAGACTATCCTTATATAAAAGAGGTGAAAGCAGACGAGGAGGACAGCGTCTTCAGCACCGAGTTTATGGATTATAAGATGGGTGTGAAGACGGTCGACTCGCTCGATGAGGCGCTTGCCCATATCGCACGCTTTGGCTCTGGACACAGCGAGTGCATAATAACCGCCGATGCCGATGCCGCTCACCACTTCCAACAGGTGGCTGACGCTGCCTGTGTCTATTGGAACGCTCCTACCAGCTTTACCGATGGTGCGCAGTTCGGTCTCGGTGCCGAGATAGGCATAAGCACGCAAAAGCTTGGCCCACGCGGTCCTATGGGGCTTGAAGAAATCACTACTTATAAGTGGCTGATTGAGGGTGAAGGACAGGTGAGGAGTTAAAGGTATTTTTAAAGGTAAAAAGGTAAAAAGGTAAAAAAAAAGGCTGGCGCCTTTTAAGGGAAAAGGGAAAAGAGAAAAGTGAAAAATCCAATAGCCCAGGCTATTCACTCCCTTCTCCCCGTCGGGGAGAGATGGAGAGGGGCTTTAACTATAAAACGAATGAAAACATTTTTCAACGTCAACGACCTCGGCAACCTGCAGCAGGCATTGGCTGAGGCACAGGAAGTGAAGAACAACCGTTTCGGCTTCCAGCATCTGGGCAAGAACAAAACCTTGCTCATGATTTTCTTTAACAACTCGTTGCGCACACGCCTCTCAACACAGAAGGCGGCCATGAACCTCGGCATGAATGTTATCGTGCTCGACGTGAACGCCGGTGCGTGGAAACTGGAGACAGAACGCGGCGTCATCATGGATGGCGACAAGAGCGAGCATCTGCTTGAGGCCATTCCCGTGATGGGCAGCTATTGTGACCTTATCGGCATACGCTCATTTGCCGGGCTTACAGACCGCGAGTTCGACTATGCCGAGACCATCGTCAACCAGTTTGTAAAATACAGCGGCCGCCCAGTCTTTGCCATGGAGACGGCTACCGTGCATCCGCTTCAGGCTTTCGCTGACCTCATAACCATTGAGGAGCACAAGACCGTTGCGCGTCCTAAGGTGGTGCTGTCATGGGCTCCCCATTGCCGCGCGTTGCCTCAGGCTGTGCCTAACTCGTTTGCCGAATGGATGAATGCTGCCGATGTCGACTTTGTGGTGACACATCCCCACGGCTATGAGCTTGACCCCAAGTTTGTGGGCAATGCTCGCGTTGAGTATGACCAGATGAAGGCGCTTGAGGGTGCCGACTTTGTGTATGCCAAGAACTGGAGTTGCCCAGGTGTGACCAACGCTGCCGACTATGGAAAGATCTTGAGCAAAGACATGTCGTGGACTATCGATGCTGCTCACATGGCTGTGACCAACAAAGGCAAGTTCATGCACTGTCTGCCTGTGCGCCGTGGTCTCATCGTTACTGACGACGTGATAGAAAGCCCCAACTCGCTCGTCATACCCGAAGCCGCCAACCGCGAGATCTCTGCCGAGGTGGTAATCAAGCGCATGCTTGAGGCGCTGTAATGTCACCTCTCTCCACACCAAGGCCTCTGTTTTGTTGAGGCCATTGGCGTGAAGCGCAAGGCGGCGCTTCGTTAAGCATACGAGTGCATGCCGCTGAGAAAATAGTTTACACCGAAATAGGTCATCAACACGCTGAGGAAGGCCAGCAACATGTAGATGTGCATGTGCTGCGCCTTCCTCAGCCATTTTATGTCGGCATGAAGAGGGGCAGAATAGATAAGCATCGTTATAAGAGCCCAGGTCTCTTTCGAATCCCAGCTCCAGTAGCGTCCCCAACTTACGTTTGCCCAGATGGCGCCGATGAAGATGCCGATGGCAATGAGCACCACGGCAGGGTAGAGCACCTGTTTTCGTCATTGGGACACCCAAATTTCAAGATTGGGTGGCCATATCGATCAAATCATAAAGTTTAC